>Ga0255336_100261_pt1 | contig 105070 bp, 106 predicted proteins | sample MeOH1_35cm_T3_17_FD_189102 | JGI IMG/M metagenome (GOLD analysis project Ga0255336, IMG submission 189102) | Sandy soil microbial communities from University of British Columbia, Vancouver, Canada - MeOH1_35cm_T3_179 | ecosystem: Engineered > Artificial ecosystem > Sand microcosm > Unclassified...
CTTCCAGCTTTCCCTGGTCGTGGTAGAGGGCGCCCAAGTGGTGGACCGTGTCGAGGGTAGATGGATGCTCTGGACCCAGGGCCTTCTCGTATCCTTGTAGTGCGCGCCGGTACATCTCCTCCGCCTCGTCCAGCTTTCCCTGGTTCTGGTAGAGGATGCCCAAGTTGTTGACCGAACGGAGGGTATCCCTATGCTCTGGACCCAGTGCCTTCTCGTACCCTTGCAGTGCGCGCCGGTACATCTCCTCCGCCTCGTCTAGCTTTCCCTGGTTGCTGTAGAGGGTGCCCAAGTTGTTGACCGTGCCGAGGGTAGATGGATGCTCTGGACCCAGTGGCTTCTCCCTTCCTTGCAGTGCGCGCCGGTACATCTCCTCGGCCTCGTCCAGCTTTCCCTGGTTCTGGTAGAGGGTGCCCAAGTTGTTGACCGTGTTGAGGGTGTCCCTATGCTCTGGACCCAGTGCCTTCTCGTACCCTTGCAGTGCGCGCCGGTACATCTCCTCGGCCTCGTCCAGCTTTCCCTGGTTGTGGTAGAGGTTGCCCAAGTTGTTGACCGTGTTCAGGGTATCCCTATGCTCTGGACCCAGTGCCTTCTCCCTTCGTTGCAGTGCGCGCCGGTACATCTTCTCCGCCTCGTCCAGCTTTCCCTGGTCGCTGTAGAGGTTGCCCAAGTTGTTGACCGAACGGAGGGTATCCCTATGCTCTGGACCCAGTGCCTTCTCGTATCCTTGCAGTGCGCGCCGGTACATCTCCTCCGCCTCGTCTAGCTTTCCCTGGTCGTGGTAGAGGGCGCCCAAGTTGTGGACCGTGTCGAGGGTACCCCTATGCTCTGGACCCAGTGCCTTCTCGTATCCTTGCAGTGCGCGCCGGTACATCTCCTCCGCCTCGTCCAGCTTTCCCTGGTTGCTGTAGAGGGTGCCCAAGTTGTTGACCGTGTTCAGGGTGTCCCTATGCTCTGGACCCAGTGCCTTCTCCCATCCTTGCAGTGCGCGCCGGTACATCTCCTCGGCCTCGTCCAGCTTTCCCTGGTCGCGGTAGAGGAGGCCCAAGTTGTTGACCGTGTTGAGGGTGGATGGATGCTCTGGACCCAGTGCCTTCTCCCTACCTTGCAAAGCCCACTCATAAGTTCGTTCTGCCACTGTGTACTGGATTTGCTGATGGAGAAGTTGGCCGATCAGCTCGACTCGAGAGGTTTCCTTCTGGAGTTTCTTCTGTTGATCTCTAGCACGCCGAAAGCGATCGTGCACTAGCCGGACCGCATGAGGCGTGAGTCGGCGGTATCTCAGAGCAGAGAGATTCTTCCAATCTTCTGCATCGATTTGACCGGCCACACAGTCGAACGCCAGCCAGTATTGGTCGCTGTGAATATCACGATTTAGGCCGTCTAGAGTCCAATCGTGAACACACACGTGAAGGCTCCATGATCCCGTCTGATGGTGGGCCTCCAGAAGGCAATACCCCGCCAGCGTCGTCATGGCTTGCTCGAACGAGAGTTCATCCCTCATGAGATCGACAAACCACGGTGGTGAGTTGGTGCCACAACCAGCTCGGAGGAGATCATACCAGATATCCTGATGATCCAAGTATGCCAGAAAAGCCAGCAGTTGAGCCGCCTCGGGCATCTGTTCCTCGATTTGCACCAACGAAAGATTCCACGTCGTGTACAGAGTCCGAGTTGGGTAATCCGGAAGCTCCCGTGCCCGTCCCGGAGTCACTTTCCATTGAGCTTCGTATGCCTGTAGATACCTGGAAAAGCTGATAGACGATTGCTTGAGAAAAGCACCCGCGGTGGCCAGCGCCAAGGGAAAGCCGTCCAGTCGGTGGGCCAATTGACGAGCTCCAGGGTCTGCGGATCAGTCTTTAGCATCTTCACATCGCCGTGAGGTCACAATCGTTACCTGTTGAAGTGTCGGACCGTCCTGACCGAGTGGCCAGAATATTCAGACTGTCCTCAACACTGGCCATCGAGTACATTTTGATCGCATATCCATTCACCTGATCTGGTTGTCGAGTCGTAATGATCACGGAACCATGTGCCACCGAAGGATAATACCGTTCAATCCGATATTGGCCGGGGTCGTCGTAGTTGTCCAAGATGAGCAACCAGCGAGAATTCTCCGGTTCTGACAGCCAAACAGAGACTTGCGTCCATAGCTGATCGTCATCTAACTGATCAACAACCCTACCAGTCAAGATTTGGGGGGCCAGTCGTCGAAGGCTTGCTTTCAATGTCGACTCGGAAGCAGCATTCAACCAGAACACAGAGGAATAGGAGGTACGGTGTTGTTTGGCATAGCGAATGGCTATTTGAGTCTTCCCAATGCCGCCCATTCCTCCGATCACCAGCACCTTCCGGGTTGATGAGTCTCCATCCGGTATGAGTATGGTTTGCAGTTGTTCGAGTTCATCGCCACGACCGACAAAGAGATGATCGCCCATGTCCGGAGCATCTCCTAAGTTCAAGCCTTCTAATTCACGAATTAGCATGAGACAGTAAACGAAAACCTCGGTCAAGAACTCGTGTCCTTATACCCGGTGCGCGAATACGACATAATTATTGAGGCTATGGAAACAATTCATTGAGTCAAAAAATACCCGGAGAACTTACTCTGAAACTGAACCACATTGGTAGCAGGAGACACTCGGGGCACATCCTTGGGCGGTATAATCGACAACAGCTCCTTCATATACGCCGCGGCCGTGGCGGCGGCATATGGCTGCCACCTCTTATTTTTGTGCGAGTCGGCATAATCACAGATGCCTCGAATGACCAGGCATGGAAACGAATCCATCAATCCGGCCGCCTCCATTTCCACACAGATAACCTTCAAGTCTCGTAACTCTTCTCGCAACTTTGCATCCTTGACCACCGTGTTGGCTGATCCGATCGTGCCGTAGTGGAATTTGGGACTCTTATTGCGGCGATCATCCCTTTCGACGATCTGTTGCTTATCGCAATTGTGGCAATTCGGACCACCGGGGTGAGGATAGTCGGGTTGGAACAGCTGGTCATGCTGAGCTCCCGGATAGGAATACTTCTCCTCCATCGCGGGAAACTGCCGCAACATGGTTGATAAATACTCCGACACTCGGGATCCTTTCTGATGATGATGGCCCACCAGCTTTTCCACACTCGCCCGTAGGAGTTGAGGAGGTTTGTTCAACGCTCCCGTTCGTTCGAAGCCGCCGCCCGTCAAGCGCTTGCCCAAGTCGTACTGGACGACCCCACCAAAGCTCGCCGTCGGCTTGCTGACCACCACATCTCCCAAACGAATATCGCTGTCCTCCTCCTCTTCATCAGGCACTCCCCCGCCGATTCCGACAAGCAGTCCAAACCGGATATTGGGAAAGTCGTTCAACAGCTGGGTCGCCACTGTGGCCGCAGCATTGTTCCCAATTTCGGGCAAGACCGCAATCACAATGTTGTGCCCTTCAATTTTTCCCAGCGTATAGCTGTTCTGGTCGCGTTGGGTCGGAAGGCTCGGATGGTGCTCGTCCAGCATAGCATCCACCGGAGCGAGCTCCACCCCCATAGGGCAGATACAAGCCACCGTGTAGTCGCGATGGGACAGAGGCATGGTCGATCGCGCGGATCCACGAGAGGAGGTCACCGCTCGTCTGCAAGCTGGTGGCGTCGGTGGTCAGGCTGAGATTCGATTGGAAATAGTGGGATTTTTGGCCAGTCATCCCTGCTCAACCACCGTGTGTATCTCCTCCACGAGGTGCCGCGGTATCGACGGCGAATCCGTGTGAACGTCTGGAGTTCATCTTGGAAGAAAAATCAATGAGGCTGCGAGGTGAAGTAGGAGATGGCCCAAAGGCTGGCATGCGGCTGGTATGCGGCTGCGTGTTTGAGGTTCCAGGACATGTCCAATCGTTGACGGAAGAGAACCGAGACGCCTGCCACGTGACAGCTGCAAGTGTCCTAAAAGTGCCAGCACATCGAACTACCGCTGGACCAACCTCTTACATGTGATTGACCGCTTCATGGTAGACGGGGCCGTGGAATGTTTGGCTTCCTGCTTGATTGTGAACTGGGCCGGAGTCTGTGAAAGTGTTCATGGTCCAAGATGGCCTGCGGACCCTCTTCACAGTAAACGTCGACCATGCTCACGGAACTTGAGGAATTAGAAGATTGATTTGATAGCAGCTCGCCTCCAACCGCAGCCTCACTGTAATGATCCTGCCAGACCACGTGGTATCACGTGATCTGCTTTAATGCCAAGACCTTTGTGTGTTTTGTGTTGACCAAAGTATGGAATGGTCATGTGATTGTTGAGCAGTTGACCTGGTGATGATGCGCTGAGCCAGTTGACCCTGAGCCAGTTGACCTGAGGACGTCCTGAGCCAGTTGACCCTGTTAGTGGACCAGTTGACCTGTGGGTGTGGGGCACGTGATGTAGAGCTGGATGACTAAGAAATAGCGCCAAGACAATGCCAAGACAGAGTGGAAGGATGAGTATGAGTGAGATGGATGAGATTGATGTCTGAGAAAGGGAGGGCTGCGACTGAGCAGCAGATATTTATGTGCCTGATGCGCCATAAGTGCTTGGCAGTATCATTCACAGAAATAAAATAAAGAGACCGCTGTCCAGCGTTGTGATTGGCTGCGGTATTGAGGCAGCGGCCAATACAAGTGTGTAAGGTTAGGCAACAGCCTTCAATGAGACTATTGAACCTATTGGTAAGCAGTCCAACCGACGTGCAGGGGAGCACGCAATTACCTGAGACCCAACCGCCGAATGGCTGCATTTTCCAGAATTCACATCTATCCGCATCCACGTGCCTTTGGCCTTGTCCATCGACCTCTTCCTGTATAGAGTGACAGATATCCTGGAGATCAATAGTGACCTTCTCAACAGATTGAGTCTCGTAGATCCACCTCCATGACTTCGTCCAGGTGATAGCAGCTAGGGGGGATATAATAGGGGCCCTACGCTGAGCTCTAAAACATCCTTTCTCTGTCATGACTGCGTTCACGGATCCCAAAGGTACCACTGCCCTTGCTTGTGCGATCGAGGTCTTTCCATAATATGGACACAAGCTTTCATCACGAAGTATTCGAGCGCTCAAGCCAACGCTCCGGGCTCCTTCGTTGCCTCAGGTTTTCAGTATATCGCTCTGGACTTCTTCGCTGCGGCGCATAATCATGATACCCCTCTGGACTGTTTCGTTCCCCCGGATAGTTGCGATCATCTACGGCGCTTCCTCTTTCCGGGGTTCCTCGCTCTCTTGGATAGTCGTTGTCTGAACCTTTCCGTTCTCTTGGATAGTCGTGGTCTGAACCTTTCCGTTCTCTTGAGACACCGTGGCCATGCTCTGGACTCCTTCGTTCTCTTACATACACATGGCCATGCTCTGAGGCTCTTTGTTCTCTTAGGCTAGCGGGAGCAGTGCGCGCTGCCTCTACCCTACCAGACAGTCTGTGCTTGCTTTTTGGGTCTGCATCGGACCGGCCGCCCACCCACTTGGTGAATTTGTCAAAGACGCCAGCCTCTCTGGAAGAATTCGGAGCACCTGTATATTCCATGAGACGACCTTGTTCTCGCAATCTCGCCAAGTCTGTGTCCGTATATTGGTGAGTGCGGCCCTGATCTCGCTGTCGCACCATTTCCCTGGTGTTCGGTTCTGATGATACTGAATGCGTTGGCGACGGCCTGGCTGAATGAACATGAGAGGATGACGCTGACCCCTTTGAACCCAGAAGTTCCACGGCAACCACAGGCGGTACTAATGTGAGAGGCTCACCATGTCCGTCAGCTTCTCTGATGATACATGGGTAAAGACAGCATATAGGTCGAGCTGCGTGACCGATTCTTGTCACATCCAGCCACTTATCCACATCCTTGAATTTCCAACCTTGTGCAAGCAATTCCTCACCATCCATATTTACGTCAATCGCGGGTCGTTGCACTCGGTACTGGTATACGGAGCTTCGCATGTTTTGATGGAGCTTGACTGCAGCCTCAAATATATCGTTGCGGAAAATATCGTAATGTTTCTGAAATGCTCGGTGATCAAGGTCACAGATCGATGCCTGTGATTTCGGTGATAGAAAGTCCATAGCAGCCTGGGTGATCTGGTCCAGGGCATCCTCTTGCTCTTCCTCGAAGTCTTCATGAGCTGTCAATGCTCGTACAGCTTCTGACCTCCATCTATCTCTGATCAATCGTTCTTGATGTCGGTTAGTGGCCGGTCTCTGGCAAATTGTTTTGCCTGCTCACCTCTCCCGAATTCGGCTTTCCTCATGCCTTCTAGGACCTGATTGATAACATTTTCCTGCTGCTTCGTAAACCCGACGGGGTATGGTCTGTCAAAGACCCTTGTCTGAAGCTCCCTTTGAACAGCGACCGACAGGAGAAAGTATGCAGACCGTTTCTCATCTTTTGGCGTGAAGGAAGTTATGCCCAATTCCTTCAGCAGGTGTCGCTCTCTGCGTTCCCCCTTCCGGCGACGCTTGTCCGGGATATCTAGGCTTGAGTCTTCAATAACGTTGTCGACCCAGAACTCGATGGAACGGCAGAGATGGTTATAGTCACTTCTAATACTGGCGTCCGAGGCTTGACCCTGAGGTTGCAACAAGATGAATAGATCGTCTTTCAGTCGCTCATTCTGCTCAGCTAGACGGCTTATTTCCCGGTCAGCCACAGAGTCTGTGATGTATGCCATGAACGTGTCATGCAGCGCAAGCTGGATTTTCCTTGTGTCAACGGTCGTGATTTGAAACGCGGCAAGAGAATGAACTTTGATAGCTCAGGTTTATTCTTCCATGTGCGGCCAGTATCTTGCGGTCAAAGGAGGTGTCGTGGCTGAAAAAGGTCTCGCGGTCCTAACAAGGAAAAGCCTGTAATCACGCCTCACAGTTCGGACTTGGAACTTTAGTCATTGGGCACCAGCGCAACACACGAAGACGGGGCCAATGTTGACGAATCGCTGCATGACTGGGCAACAAGGCAAGACGCCCTGGCGCATGAACCTCCACTTCTCTCTGGCCAAAACACCCCTCAGCTCGTGTTGGCGCCCTCGATGGTGGAGACGAGGGGTGACGTGGCCTCCTCAGAAGCAGGGGCAGCTTAGCCGCGAGCCACTATCACAGTAATGGACGAGACAGATTGCTCTGATTTATCCCTGCAACCATGCTGCCACCGGTTCTGGTTGCCTTCCATCTGCCCTTGACCTCCAAATATGTACTAGCCCAGTGTCGCAGGGCCGAGCCCATGTGCCGCTCGATCCAGTTGATTCCAGGCTACATTAACAGTGAGGCTGAATGCAAAAACCAGATCGTGAGTTTTATCCTGTGATACAGGTATAACGCACGTTTGACTGGTCTGCGTGAAGACCTAGGAAGGTCTGATTGAAGAAATCACGACTTATCACGCCCAAACCGCTCCCAGAAGTGGCTGCCCACGCAAAATCCCATCGCATTCCACCAAGACCGACATGACGTCCCATGATGGGCCCAGGAAGATGCTGGTGGCAGTGGATTTCGGTGAGCTCCCTGCATGATAGAAGTGAAAGTACAATTGGCTCTATGCTGACATCCTACTCAAAGGAACGACGTTTTCAGCCGTTGCTTGGGCTGAAACAAGGAAGAGGGTAAGCGACAATAGCGGAACAGCCCAGTTCGGGAGCAAGACATCTCTGAGCAGTCGTTAGGCTGGAGGCGTCATAAAGGACTGGCCCGGCGGCAGCGGCAGCGACGACAAGGTGCCAACGTGAGCATAACCTAAAAGTGTCATTGTACCGGCGTGGAAGCTCTGGCTGACCGTGACCCTTAGTAAACTGCAGTATGAGACGGCCACTTTTCGAGATGGTCGAGTATGGGGCTTCGAGGTGGAACGGGATCCCACCAAAACCACTTATGAGATGTTTAAGCTCGGGCTCGATCCTAAGCAGCTACAGGAAACAAAGCTTGCCAGAGACTATCCCAGTGTTGTCAAGTTGCCCACAAGAATTGCTGACATCGAGGACTTGGTAGTGGACTATCTCACGGCACTTCGAGAGAATCTCGAGGATCAACTTGAAAGACTTCCTAATTCAATGGACCTTCAGTCGATTCCCAAGCACTACATCATCACCGTACCGGCTGTGTGGTCAGATGAGGCCCAGGCCCGGACACGGTCTTGCGCCGAGAAGGCTGGTATGGGTCGCCAAGTCGGCATAATCTCCGAGCCTGAGGCAGCCGCTATACACGTGCTGAATGAGCTGAGTGAGGAAGAATATCCTTTCAAGCTCGGTGACACTTTCGTTGTCTGTGATGCTGGTGGAGGGTATGCTCCTGTCGATCATTCGCCATGTTGGCTCTTTGGACTGATAAACGCTATCACAGGACCGTCGATTTGATTTCCTATACAGTGACGGGCTTGAAACCAGTCCTGCGAGTCAAGGAAGCTACCAGTGGTGACGGTTACATATGTGGTGGAATGTTCGTCAACCGTGTTTTCGCCAAGTTCCTGAGAGACACATACGGGAACGATGCATCCTGGAGTGACGACGTCCTTGAGGACGCTGTCCGAGCATTCGAGCTGGATATCAAGAGAAGATTCGATGGCAAGACGAATAAAACGTACACGATCCGGATCGGCATTCAAAACCATCGGCCGCACATCCAGGACTCGAAACTACGTTTGTCCGGAGCTCAAGTCAAAGGATTCTTTGACCCCGTTATCGAGGAGATAGAAAAGCTTGTACTGGCACAGATTCGAGCGACGAAGGAAAGAGTCAAGTGTGTCATCTTGGTTGGAGGTTTTGGCTGCAACAAATATCTCTACGACAGGCTGAAGAGGGCAGTACCAGATGATATCAAAGTCTCAAAGCCAAAAAGCCCGTATGTTCGACGGGAAGAGGCATACTGAATAGATATGCTAATGTGAAATGAACAGTCTCACAGCGGTTGTGGGGGGGCGCTACTGAGGGGACTCGCAGATGCCCGGCCGTCGAATGCAACCATTAGAGTCGAGTCAAGAAATGCTCGTCGATATTATGGTACCAGCTCTTGGGTTGAATACAACCCAGCTGTTCATGACAGAACTAAGAAGTACGAAGTCTAGGTTCAATTTGCCGAAACTTACTAACAAGAGCGGTAAACAGGGAGGCAAATCCCTACCAAGGCAACCCTTGTATACGAGTAATGCAATGGTTTGTCAAACAGGTGTGTTGTTTTGATGAGCAAAGGGAGATCGTTGTGCTGATGTGTGATTGTCAGGATGAACCTATTCGAGTAGCCAAACCATTTCCGTACTACTGGGACAAACCGGCCTGTGAGGGATTGCCAGACGAGATCAGAATGCCCATTTACTCATATGAACGCCGTGCCAATACTGGACCACCTATGTATCCTGATGCTGGTAAGTCTATTTCCGACCATCACCAGAAACCAGAAGATGACTGTCCTTTAGATGGAGTCACAGAGCTTGGTATGCTGAGAGTAAAGATCAGTAAACTACCCGATGCTGCTGTGCGCATAGAGTCTGGTGCCAACGGTGAAGAATTTTATATTGTGGACTTCGATATCCAGATGACTCTTCACTCGGCGAGTCTTTCTTTTGGCCTGCTGGTTCGGGGAACGAAATATCATGAGCTAAGCTTGGATTTTTCTTGAACAGCGCAATGTCCTTTATGTTGCATCAGCACTAGGATGCGTGCTTCTTTTTCCAATTGCATTAGACACTATGCTAATATGAATATGTATATGTGCTTGAGGCCGTCCAATCATCGTGGGTGTGCCCTCCCACCATCGGGTCGAGGGTGAGGTCTTCCGTCATTCGCAGGCTGTGGATGTGGCCGCCCGTTGTCTGGAGGTGGAGGATGTGGCCGCCCGTTGTCTGGCGGTCGAGGATGTGGCCGCCCATTGTTTGGGGGTCGGGGATGTGGTCGCTCGTCGTCATCCAGGTCACTACCTGGTATACTTGGAGATGGTGAACGTTTTGTCGGTGTCAATATCGGCCCCCGCGACATTCGGGCTCTGAACCACAAAACGAGGAAGAAGAAGGCGGAGAAGACGACGGTGAAGCAGATGAAAATGATCGCAATCACGTAGTTCCTTTTGACCATCGGCGCTTGCGCAGGGAAACTGCCAGCGCGTCGTTCAAGATTTGGCGTCTGTACAGGTGGTAAGTGCCGCCAGAATTCGGCAATCTCGAAAATGGAGGGAATGTAGAGGATCCTATGAAGCAAGTTATCAGAGTTTTGAGCTCTTTGCTAGTACCGATGATGATATACCGCCTTAGTCGAAAAATTGCCGTAAAACTTGCCCGGCAGAGGATGGCCCGCCTGGACTACCATATAGTAATCTGACCGTCGCGCGGAAGCTCGATGCCGTATTGAAGCTGAGCGCCTTCTCTTGAATAGACTTTCTCTTCAAGTGACGAGTATGATGATGGTAGCCTTGGATAGCTTGAGGCACTCAAAGGACGAGAAGCTGAAGTGGGTGGTGCCATCGCATGTCAGTAAACAAAGTGTCGTCATATGCAAGCCGGGCCCGGAGGGGGACTATCAATCACAAAATGAGGCTAGAAAGGTACCTGCATTAGCGGGCGTCAAATCGGAATATTTGGTGGTTGACTGTGATATTCCAAGCTGCGGTGGCGCTCATGGCTGAATCCAGGTCATCTACTATTGCTGCCGAAAGTCCCTGGTGACGGGCTGAGCGGGAGTGTATGGTGGTCGATTCAAACAGCAACAAGCAAATTGACCCCTGCATAAGTTTGTTTGTGGCGTCCCCAGTTCGAATATCTCTGTTGACCACTAGATACAAGGACCGGAAATCGTTGACAGAGGGGGGGGACACAATCAGGGGAGGTTTACATGCTGCGACACCAAAAGTGTGATAGTACCTCTGCAGCCTTGTTCGTTGGAAGGGCAACAAGGCCTAAGTAATCTCAAGCTTTTCTTCCGCATTAGGCTATTGTGAGATCTCTGCATTGTGGCTTACTCTAGCGTGGGGTAATTGGAAACCCGAGGGGAGGGAGGGTCCGGAACACGACGGGGCAGACAGTGATCGAACGACGAGAGGGCGTACAAGAGAGAACGCTCTCTGCCGGCCAATTTTAGATCCTCGTTTGGGCGCTGCGTGTGGTGGACCAGTGCAGGATGAAGGGTGAGTGTCAAAAGTGAGCCAGGTGAGTGCTGGTTGAGTCGTAAAAGCGGCAGATTTTACCCTCCTTGTGTCGCCAAGACTTGAATCTGTTCACAGCTTCTCACTGGCACATGCCAACAACAACCCGACCGACGAACCACGACGATGAGCTCGGTGTCGTCTTCGTCGCCCTCGTCCCTCCGGGTGGGCATTCTCATCGTCTCGGACACGGCCGCGGCCGATCCGTCGACGGATAAGTCTGTGCCAATTTTGAAGGCGACGATCGAGGAAGAAGGCGGCGGCAAATGGAGCGAGGTTCTGAGTGAAATCGTCCGCGACGACGTGCTCGAGATCCAGCGGGCCGTGAGGACTTGGACCGATGCAGATGCGGCGACGGGTGGGGATCGCACAGTCAATTTAGTCTTGACGTCTGGTGGGACTGGGTTTGCCGGGAGGGACTGGACGCCCGAGGTAGGTAGGATTGATCCGTAAAGGGAGACAAGGTCTTGCATATTGATCGACGTCTGGACGAGGCCACTCCCAGCGGAGACATCTGGTGGCTGATAATGCTGGGGCGCTCTAGGCTATTTCACCGTTATTGCATCGCCAGGCACCGGGGTTGGTGTAAGTATTCGGTCCTCAATCATTGATCAAGTGACCAGATCCTAATGGCTAACAGTCACGCAATGCTCTCTGCCTCGTTCCAGGTCACACCCTGTCAGTTTTACTTTCCGTGGATGTGGTAGTCAAAAGTTGCTACTATGACTTCACGATTGCTGACTTGCCCCCAGTCGCTATGATGGCCCGCCCTGTAGCGGGTGTGCGCCACAAAACCATCATCATCACTCTGCCAGGCTCGCCAAAGGGAGCCAAGGAAAACTTGCAAGCGGTCCTCAAACTCCTACCACATGCTTGCATGCAAGCTGCAGGAGAGGATTCCAGAGCCGCCCACGTCGGAGGCGTGAAGAAGCTCGAAACAGAAGCTGGTGTATCCGCGGCGAAAAATGGCTCCGTGGCACCATCATCCGATCATCACCATCATCACCATCATGACCATGGACATGGCGGTCACAAAATACCAAAGGCACATACCGCGGCGTCCGATCGACCTCCATCGAACGATCCCCGGCTCGGGCCCACTGCCCGGGCGAGATCTTCGCCATACCCGATGCTCACAGTGGCTGAGGCGGTGTCGAAGATCATAGAACAGTCCCCCGCGCCGACTCTTGAGGTGCGTGATCTGACTCCCGCACTCGTCGGATCTGTTCTCGCGGAAGACGTCAAAGCCGCAGAAGCGGTGCCGGCGTACCGGGCAAGCATCGTCGACGGCTACGCAGTGATAGTATCCACCGAACCTTCCAGCTCCACACGGATCAAAGGCACATACCCAGTCGCATCAGTGTCTCACGCACAAGCAAGTTCTTTACCTCCACCGTTAAAACCAGGCGAGATTGCGAGAATAACGACGGGTGCGCCACTGCCGGACAATGCCAATGCCGTGGTGATGGTGGAGGATACGGTCATCGCATCCACGACGGAGGACAAATCCGAGGAGGCGACGGTGGAAATTTTGACCGACGAGCTGGAGATGGGTGAGAACGTGAGAGAACCAGGAAGCGACATAAAGCTCGGCGCCGTCATCCTCAAGGAAGGGAGCAGGATAACCGGCGTCGGTGGCGAGATTGGAGTGCTTGCCGCCGCTGGCATTCAGAAGGTGCCCGTGTACAGGAGACCGAGAGTCGGGATCATGAGCACGGGCGACGAAGTCACCGACATCTCGTATCACGGGAAGCTCTCGGGAGGCATGATCCGGGACTCGAACCGGCCTTCGCTGCTGTCACTGGTCCGCGGATGGAGGCTGTGTGAAGAAGTGGTCGACCTCCAGATCGCCAGAGACACGCCACCAACCCAGCTCGAAGAAAAAATCCGAGAGGGATTTCGGATACACGATTTGGATGTCATTGTCACCACGGGAGGGGTCAGCATGGGCGAATTGGACCTCCTCAAGCCCACCATCGAAAGGGCCCTGGGCGGCACGGTTCATTTTGGCAGGGTGAGCATGAAGCCGGGAAAACCGACCACATTCGCCAGCGTCCCGTTCAAGGACGGCAAAGATGGGAAGAGGCACACGAGACTCATATTTGGACTCCCTGGGAACCCTGCGAGCGCGATTGTGACGGCCAATCTGTTCTTGTTGCCCTGCATCGAAAAGATGAACGGTCTCCCCGGGAAGGGGCTGGAGAAGATTGTGGTCAAGGTTGAGGGCAGGATTAAATGCGACCACGAAAGAACGGAATACCACCGAGTCGTGGTCCACGTCGATCAGAAGGATGGAAGGCTGATTGCACGGAGCACCGGTATGCAACGGAGCAGCAGAGTCGGTAGCCTTGCCAGTGCAAACGCTCTGCTGGTGCTGCCACAGCGGGACGGCTTTTTGGAGGCAGGGGGAACGAGCGATGCTCTCATGATGGGGCCACTCCTGGGGTTCTGATTACAGACCAAATTGACACAGTTCTAACCCATCACAATATCAGCCTGTGCCGTTTTATACTTGCTTCGGTTTATCAAGCTCGCTTGAGGTGAGACATAATGCTGGCGAGTGTCGGTGCTGGCGTTAGTGGCGGTGGCGGTGGACCTGCATTATGGATCCTACTAAGCGATGATCTCGCCTAGCCTGCTGCAATGCTTCGCCTTTCTTGACCATCAGACGTCCTTCAGGGAGTGTCCATTCCCAAGGGCGCCGTGAAATACGGCTTCGATGCCGCGGTTCACCCCTCTTCGTGTGATTCTATCCCTATTTTTTTGCTGGCTGTTGCTTGCCTTTCTGTGGGCTGCTCTCCCATCCCCCCCTTGCGTCTGGAATGACGACCCGTCAGATTATGTCGCGAGTGGAAAGACATTGACGAGAGTCTACGAGTACGTTCAATTGTCGAGAAACGTTGAGACAGCGGCTGACGATGCGTGACCTGACCTCAGGATCAAAGACTTCTTTCCTCATACAGACCATCTGTGGTCAGTTATCCGTGCTCGCGAGACAGGTCGCCAGTCTTTTGGTCTTGACTACACCTTGACATACCATGCAAAGGCACACTCGATGCACCTGCAGATTGGCGAAATCAATGGATTCAACCTCACACGCTATGCTTCGGTACCGACCCCGTACTTGTCTCCCCCGTATGATGTCGCGGTCAAAACGGGTGATCAAGATGGCATAAACCTGCCTTGGTTCGCGAGGGCGGATTCTACACTCCTCTTCTGGGACATTCATCACGATCTTGCTTTCATGCGATTTCGTTTGAGAGTCGTCGATGGCAACACTGTTGAAATTTGGCCTGAATCAAGTGTCTGGGTAAGAGTCGAGCGAGACAATGTCCTAAAGTCTCAGAGGCTGATGAATGATTGCCAGAACGAACACGATCCCCAAATGACCCCAGCCCTCCCACCGCTGCTAGTTCTTACCAATGTCTCGGTCGCGGCGGCCGGAAGCATCAAGGTGCAGCTGCCACACGGCGTGCTCAACTCATCACCATCACAAACGTTTGTCGTTCGACGCGTCATTGGAAGCATGCTGGTACCTTCAGGCCTCCTTCTGTCTGAAGCCATGGCTTGGACGTATCCGGCCATAGTCTGCATGCTGACGTGGGTGCACGTCGTCATTAACATTTCCGGCATCTATGCTGTCGTCGTGCTGGTCTGGTGGTGTCTTAAAGGTCGCCCACCGTTCTGGCAATGGATGAGATCTTTTTGGCTGACACGCGGCCTGATCGTTTGCCTTGGGCCACTCGAGCAGAAAAGGAGCACAATCTGGTCTGCCACCGGCCCGGTCGAGGATGAGGACGAGGCTGGGCTTGACGACACTGCCATAGTCGGACCAAGGCCGCTGAGTAATGCCACGGACTTTTTCAGGAGCAGCTCTCCACTCGATGATTTACTATTTACGTTTGAAAGCACCAGGCATTTGGTGCAGCCTCTGATGTTTAGAAGACGTGGCCAAGACGGGCCTCGGAGTATGAGTGTTCGAAGATTTATACAACTGGACCCGACGAACCATCGTTTTGGGAAGGACATAGAAGCCGGGAATATGGCACCTTGGTTGAGCGAGAAAAGTCGATCATGATCTTGGGAGTATTGCCCAGGCGCTGTGTCGTTAGATCAGAACATCAACCAAGGAGACACGGCTTCCAGAAGGGTACACCACGAGGCACCTATTGTTTGTCATCAATGGCCTATTCTGCCTTACAACCAGCTCGAAAGGTATGGAGGACTACATGGGTCTATATGTGGCCGGCTTCTGGAGAGCTGAAACTGGAGTGGAAGCTGAAGTCAAGCCACGGAGCGAATGATCAATTGCTAGCAATTCAACGACAACGGCCCGCGTCGAAGCTTAAATGCAATCATAAATGAAGGGGCGAAGGGCAGCCCCATCTCTATCCCACCAGCAGATGTATGTAGGGCTGACTACTAGGCGAGATGTCCAATATTGTAGTGTCCAAAGTTTCATTGAGAATGAGAGGGAGAAAGTAGTAGACTAGAAAGTCCTTCCGCTTCACTCTCTTCATATCTCTTTATACCTTCTATACAGATACAGTCAGCTCACCAATACCTTCCATTCAACATAATGGAGCCGGAACAGTAGCAGAGCTGCCATCATGCCGCCGTGCCATTCACTGCTCTTCATTTCCTGTCTACCGTCAGAGGTATCCGTCTCTTATGTCCAGTACAAAGATCCCAACAAAGATCCCAGCTGAATGGATGCTTGGGCAATCGCGTAGGTTCAATAACATCTGTCCTCCTTTTCTTCCAGTACCACGCGTTCCATGCATGTTTCTGTACAACAGTTACTTCCTGACCAAGCGAGCAAGCAACACCTCTTTCCCTTTCCCTTTATTTTGGCCGCCTTAACTCCACGCTCCATGCCACAGAATAGAACCAACAATACAGCTGAAATGTCATTCCAAGAGTCGAGACAATGTAATCAAAAATACAATGTCAAGAAAAAAAGTACTGACTGTCCCTCAACCTGGTGACATCAAATTCTCCCTTCTTCGGCACCGGCCGGAACGTCAACGGCAGCCACAACCAAATCTGATTATTTTGGGTCCTCGATGTTTTCTTTTGTTTCCGTGTCTTCTGGCCGAGCGCGTCCCGGACATATGTGACATGGGGTTCGGGTGCAGATGAAGGCGACGATGAAGCGGAAGGCGGCGCGACATCGTCAACGTCAGCGTCAGCATCAGCATCAGTATGAACATCGGCCTCTCCCAAATCACCCTCGTTCGCCACCGATTCAACCAAGGGATCGAGCGCGCCAGCCACGTCGACGTCGTCAGCGACATGCTCGGCATTCAGGGCCGCTTCAATGGTCTCGCTGCTGGCCGTCTCTGGGACTGCTCCGATCGCCGTCTCGCCGAGTGAATCCCGGGTGGAAAGGTACTTTTCTCCGTTGTATTGCGCAAACAGGGTGGCTGCCGTGACCATCTTCTCGCCTTCTTCCCTGTCGTTGGGGTCGTCACTCTCCATCAACTTCTTCTTTCTGATTTCGCGGACAAGCTCGGCATATCTTCTTTCCTTGACGGCTTGCGGCCCATTGCCAGCTTTGATCTTGCCTTCCATGGCCAACCCCTTGCGGTATTCGGTAATCGCTCTGCCCAGGGGGTTGTGCCGATTGACCTGGGCGAGGTACAAGTGACCTTGATATCGTAACTTGAACTCGGCAGCCAGACGGCCCACAATGTCCTCACTATGCATGCGAATGAAGGCATCACGAAGGAGGCGATTGAGTGTGTTGACATCGGCAGCATGCGTCCAAAAACTGTCATGTACGGCTGAGAAGGTCAAGCCCAGCTCGTCCGCTTTCAGGGCAGACAGGACCATGTGCGTGGCGTCCAGGGAATGAACAAAATTGGGGGGGAAAGCTTGCAATTGCTTTCGTTTGTTGACAGCATCAGCCACGCTGGGCTCGGCAAGAGAGATATTCTGGAGATTGGTCTGAATCTTCTGGCCCTTGTTGATCCGATAGGGCTGGACCACGGGAAGCTTGAGCGGCGTCGTCCAAATGACGCTGGAGCGGAATGCCGTCGCATCGAGGACGTCCTTGTTCTTCGATTGCTTACGGCGACCAAGCTTCGTCACAGCTTTCACGTTGTGCCCGAATTCCTGGTCGTAAATCTTGTCCAACTGGGCCGCAGAGATGGAGGCACTGATCCGATTGGCGCAGTCGCCGAGCCAGTATTGAATGTCATGGGCGCCGGTGAACATGGCGCCCAAGCTCTTGAAGATCTTCCTCGCAATATAAGTCGCCGCCTTTCCGGACAGCTGGGCAGCGCCCATTTCCGGTATCAGGGCGTCGACCTGTTTTCGGACTTGACGGATGGCACCAAGGAAGGTCACGCCGTAGACATTGGTCATGACCGTTTGCTTGACGACCTTTCGGGTGACTCGACCGTCGAGCATGTGAGCCAATGGATCCCCGTTGGCAGCATCCTGCTTGATCTCGGACTTGACCAGCTCGCAAACACCCGTGTAGACATCTGCGGGCTTGTCGCCGGGTTCAAGATTCACCTGTTTGGCACCCGCAATGTCCCCGCCGAGGGCCGCATAATGCTGAAGCCCGTTACAGGAGCCGTCTTGGTGAATGGGCAGGTGCGATACAAATGTGGAGGGATCGGGACGGTCCAGAGCGTTGGCCAGCTCAAAACAAGCTGCCAGGCATTGCCAGGGATCCTCTGCGGTCAGCCACCATCGCCGGCCATGGAGCGGATTCTGGACAGAGTCGTGGATGTCGTCGATGTGGTCCATTGGAAATTGTGCGCGATCGGAGAGGCTGGCTTTATCGTACCCATAGACATTGGACAAGTGGATCTTGAGCCATCGCAACCCGTCCTCGCCGAGCTCGCGGCCTTTGGCAAACGTCAGGAGACCGCGGGCATTGTCGGCGCCCATCTGATTGAGATACGGTGGGATGGGATAGGCCCGGCCTCGGAAATCGATGTTGTGGGGGAGATAAAACGTTTCGTTCAAGTAGGCCTTGGCGATCTCCATTTGGAAGTTTTGAAAACATCGGTTCGAATGGATGCCCCCTCTTTCATTGTCGATCGCGCGCATCTTCGCGTACCAGTCATATCTCTCCTTGGCCGTGGCATTGTCGCCAGGCCGTTCAATACGGGGATACTCTTTGGCCAGAGGGGGCAGGTTGGCGATGGCTTCGCCACTGTTCCAGGCTTCCAGCATCACCTGGAAGACATTTCGATTGACCTTCCAACCGGTGCGACCGAGAACATCGACGCCAGCGAATAATTGGTCCAGGTCGCCCCGAGCGGCAGCGGCCTCACCATAGTCCCGCTGCGCGGTCTCGGCAAACTTGATCCGCAGAAAAGGTTGATCTGACTCGAGGAAACCACCTTCGTAAAAGCTTTTCCACGGACGTGGAGGACACACCATGGGCAATTGTTTTGCAATCATGTCACCCGCGGGCTGTGCCACCATGATGTCGACGAACGACTCATGCAACGAGACCACACCCACCCTTCGTCCGTTCTGGTAGATGTTTTGTCGGACGAAGATGGGCTGAGCGATCGACATCTTCTTCCCGCTGGCCTTGTCCTCCTTGGTGATGGTGATCTTGGCCGTGTCAAACAACAGTTCACAGAGGATGGCGCCGAGCTTGGCATGGATGCCGTGGGACCAGTTCATTTTCTTCATGTACACCTGAGATGAATGGTGACTTCCACGCCGGAGAGGATATTCCACGGCGTCAGTCAGGCTGACGACCGTGTCCGATGGATGACCTTCGCCTTCCACCTGGCCGGCAGCTTGTGCTTTGCGCCGCAGAGCGTTCTTCTTTCGCAGGCGCTCCGAGTCGTGTTCGGTCTCGATGATTTGACCAAGCTCCGTCACGAGCCGCACGAGCTTGACGGGCTTGGACACTCCTGCTTTGTTCATGAGCTGCATCATCGCAATCGCCGTCACCGCCGCCGTTCTTGTGGGCGACAGCTGCTCTAGAAAAGGCCCGTACTCGACGCGAAGCTTGTCCTGTGGAGTTCGCTTGCTCTTTGACTCGGCCTCTCGGACCAATTCCAGTTCCTTGACGATCTTCTCGGTGAGGATTTCATGCCACTGCCACAGCAATGCCCCGACCTTGCCGTGTGCAAAATTGCCACTGATCCCCATCTTGGCCATTTTCTCATGTTCAGCTTGCCACCGGTTCACGGCGGCATCGATGGCGTCTCTTTCCAGTTTGCGTTGTCGCTCGACGGCATGCTTCTCCCAGCTCGCGGCGTCCATCTCTGCATCCTGGTGCTTCCCCTCGGCGGGCAATACTTCTGAAAAGAGCGACAGAGACTGTTTCAGCGTCGCCAACCCCATGCCTTTCTGCTCCGTCTCCAGAACGCGAATGTCATCTTTGGACATGGAATCTTCTTCCACCTGTTCGGGAAAGTCACCAAAATAGTTGACTTCCTCTGCCTTGAGCCTGTCCACTTTCAGGGGGCAGATCTGGGACAGCTTTCCGAGATCGCGTTCATCCAGAATGCCGCGCAAGCTCGCGACCTCGTTGTCGAGGCCGTGTCGTCTCGCCATCTCCCAATAACGTCGCACGGTGCGGTCGCGCTTGGAACCCATCAAGGACTCGAGTGCCACTTTGATCTTTAACGCAAACGTCTGGGCATCGGGTTCCAGGCCGGCCTTGCGCATCTCCACCTCGACCCAGTTGTTGATCCGGTCCTCGTTTTGTCGGTTTCGATTCCGGAGGAGGTCATCAGCCATGGATGCAAGCACTCGGTTGTAAGCTTGTCGCAGCTTCGATAAATGATTTTCATAGAGAAGGCCGAGTTGGCTGAGCAAGGCAAAGGCACGGTCCCACCGGTGAACTTGCAAACAGGCATCAAGTGTCGCTTCAACCTCATTGACATTCCCTCGGATGTCTATGCCCGCCACGCGATTGGTATCGATTCTCTCCGCAGGCAGAGCCGTGGTGTGATCAATCATGAGGATCTCGGATAGATTGTAGGGTGGCAGGGTCGACAAGTCGCGGTCGCTGCGCCGGGCGATGACCGAGTCGCTTCGAGAGTAGGAGAACTGAAGGTAGTCTTCGCTCCGGTCAAAGTCCTCCGGCACCGCCGCTGGAGAGGCGAGATGTCTGGAGTGGGAAGGTGCTCCATTGACCGACTTGGGTCGCGTGAGCAAAGGTCTCGACGTTATCGCGTTGTGTCGTTGTTGGGTATAGTACGAGCGCGCCAGAGCCGGGCAGAGCCATGGCAGCTGCAGTTGCTCAGCGGCATGTTGAAAATAGCGAAGAGCATGTCTCCGACGTGCCGCTCGCGTGAGCATGCCGAGCGAGCCTGCGAAAGAAAATGCGGGAGGTCACTGTGGAAGCTGGCCGTGGAGAAGACTAAAACACCAGCTAAGAACACAGACCCTCACAAAGATTTAGGATGGGGGAGAAGATGAAAACGAAGTGGCCGTGTCAATGAAGGGGAGAGAAAGACTGGAGATGCAAAATCATTTCAAGCCTAGGAGCGCGGGTTCCGGATCCAGAAGCAGTCGAGCTAACATCACGTGAGGGTACGCCATTGGTCAATGTGTGCCTAGCCTCTGATCCACCGTCGGAAGCTTCCGCCAGGGCTAATTGGCTGCTGCCAGCAGCAATAGGGAGAGTTTGGTTGTCCCAATATATCACAACGCCTAGGGACATCGACTGGAGGATGCAAAGTAACGCAATTATAAGTGGACGAGCACTCTCGCCGGATGAAATCAGGCCAGTTTAGCTAGTTTCGTAGGATATCCGACCGCAGCTCTAACATCGTATCGTCTGATGACATCTGACATCCGGCTGAGGCTTGAATGCACTGCCAAACTGCCTACGATATTTGGTCAAGGTAAGCTTTGGCATCTCTCGCCAACCAGGGTTGGAATACCCGGCTACGGCAAGATCTCTCAAATTGAGCATATATCAACTCTGGCATTTCTCTGACCTCAACGATCACATATTGTGCAACGAGTTGTTACACTAGAAATTATGAACAACCTAAGTTGTAGCAGAACCTGCCGAGCATGCCGTCACTGCTCGAGTCATGCAGACGTCTTCAATAAGCCCATGAAGTGCTCGCCGAGCGTATCATTGCGGAGTCCTGTCCATGTGAAGTCATGGTGAGATAGGTATACAAACACCGGAGTCCACAACCGTGGCGGCTACTGTTGGCTTTGGTCTCACGACCTATTCCTTACTGGGATTCAGAATTTCATCAGGACGCGCATCGAGAGTCGAAGACCAGCTTCATCAGAATGCTGATCCGGCCCAAGGATAGCACTGCCCGCTGCATGGCAGGTGTCGCCCTATCTTGAACCCAGACATTTCTTATGCCACCAAACCGGCTGATGCCATCAAGCCAGGATATAGGTAGAAGGGTAGGAAGAAGGGTAGGAGGACGTCCGCTGAAATGCTGCTGGTCCTAAACAGAGTCACCGTGTCGGCACTGTAATCCCTCCCGTGTAGACGGCATGGCCTCGTTAGTACCACGAGTCTGAGCGCAATCCATTCACATCTCCACATTCCCCCGTGCCGATGTCTGTTGCAGCCCAGCCATTCCCCGATCTCACAATAAGATCCTACTCGCTGTCTTATCGAAGAGGTGGTCCGAAACTAATCGTCTGCAGCAATTGCGTCTTCAGTCTGGCCCTTTTTAGCCCGACCACTCTTCCGTGGTGGCTGAACTGGACCACCACGGAGAACAGGCCCTGCTGCGGAGATGTCTGACGTCGTGTTGGCTGTTGGCTGCTCGTCTTTGATCTCGACCGCATCATGTTCGGTTGTACCCGTCATTATCGCGTCTGTGTCACTCGGTTTGTGGCCGTCATCGTGCCCTTCGCCGGGGTCGCTCTCAGAACCTTCACCGCTGCTTGATTCGCTGTCGGAACTCATATCCATTAATGGCCCAGCGGGATTGGCTGAAGCACTGGCAGTCTCCTTGAGCCGCTGTCGCTTTTCTTCCTCTGCCTTCTTTCTCCGCGCGCGTTCTCGTTCTCGCCCGCGCAGCTTCGCGAGCAGTCCCTTCTTTCCGTCCTCCCTTGGCGCGCTCATTCGGTCCAGCCAATCTCCATTGCCAATACAAGCCCTCAACTGATCAGCGTCACCTTTGTTGCTCTCCAGGTGAAGGTGCTTCAGGGACATTTCTCTTGAAGCAGAGTCGGCCTGATCGATCCAGACGTGCTCGTGCCATTCGTCCACCTGAATGTCACGAAGAAGTTTGGCATTCTCGTTCAAATTACGATCTTTGCCGTCATCTTTATTGTCCCTGATTTTCACCTCGATCGCCTTCGATTCAGCTTTGACCGGGCCGGACTCCAGGCCGGGTTTAACTCGCGCCCCTTGTGACGTTGCTGGAGCTTGAAAGCTTTTGCGACCGACTTCTTCCTCGGCATCGATGTGGTGCAGTTGAGGTCGCATTTGGACCACCGCATCGAGATGTGACAGGTGCAACTCGTTGTTCCGAAAGGCGCCGAGGAGGTATATCGGATCTCGCGCAGAAGGGGTCACCATCTTGCCTCCCAGTACCTGCGTCTGCAGCATCTTCTGTGCGCCGTCATTCTCCTCATGACCCGGGACGTCTCTGAGGGTGGATACAGTTGCTGGGCCCGCGCTGAAACCTCCTGCCAGCCCGTGAGTTCCGCCTGCCTGGATGGTGCGGCTCTCGGACATGGCGTTGCCATATTTTGCGCCGGTATCCGCGTTGTAGTGTTCCTCCGTCAAAACTGGGATATCAACCTCAATAAAACCGGTCTTGGGCTTCAAGCGGAGTGATGTGGGCTTTTGTGATCTCGCGGAATTGTACGGCTTGGACCGCGGGCGGTGGGCAGGATATTGGAGGAGAACGATTCTGGAAGACTTGGTCGCATTCTCCGAGGCGGTAGGGAGAGCGGTCGAAGCAGCAACTGACTTTGTCACGAAGACATTGTAAGAAGCGATCACTGGATCCTCCTCATCGGCCATGGTGCAGCTGCCAGGGAAGAATATAGCTGTCGTAACGAAAAGCGTTCGGCGGGTCAAAAAGCGTTCGATGGGTCAAGAATGTTGTAGAATCTGACATTTGACATGAGCTGATTCGTCGCGGCTTTGGTAACTGAAGGCTGCTGTATGGTGCCTTCTTCCATACAGCTACAGCCTTGTCCAGAAAATGTCAGCTGGCGAATGTTCTGTTGCTTGAGATTTGCACTGCACATCCGGTGAATAGTGGGGACCAGAGTAGAGACTCGCTGCAGCGGGGCGTCCCGACCCTTTCAGCCCTTGCAAGTGCTTGCAGTGCCGTGGGTCTGCCAGGGCAAGTCCACGCTCATCTGATCTTATCCAGGCCTAGCAGGAGCATGTTTGCTTTCCATGTCATTTTGGTTGGGCCTGGCATACTTATCCGTGCCGGCAATGATGGTGTCGCCAAAGTACTCTCCATCTTAATCGGTGAGCCTCTGAATCTCAGAATTGCCAGACACCAATGAGGCAGGGGAAAGCAGAATCTAAGTCGTCTCGATGGCGTCCAATGCCTTTACAACCACCGACCACGATATGTTGATTCCAACACTGATTGTCACATCCTTCTGCAGCTTGCCATAAGCAGGACTTGAGGGTTCTGGATATGCTACAGTTCTGCCGCACGCCGAGTCTTACAGCCCACGCCTACACACCACATCAACTTGAGCCTCTCTACTGAAGGGCTACTTTAGCGTTCATAATCTCTCCTGCCTCAGTGCATCCATCTCTCCTCGCGGCCTGATTCATCAACAACTTTCCCTACCTGATTCTTCTACCAGCTTTTTCTGCTCCCTCAACATTGCGCCTTCCAGCCTTCGAACCTCAACATGGCTACACTTCTCGGATCCGACGATGGCCCATGTATATGTACACTTATGTCAAGGCCATCTTCAAGTACGAGTGAATCAACAGAGACCACGTCTCGGATGACTCTGCCAGCGTGGACGTCGCCTATGGAAGGACTGGAAAACGTCCATGTCCATCAGTACACGGGGATCCAAGATCTGAAAGAGCATGTCAAGTCACAGTCCGAGGACTTACAGGCCGGTCTCACGAATCAGCAGTTCCTCGTTTTCCGGGATGTCACAAAACGTGACCTTGCAAAGATCGACCGTCAGCACTCCGGCATAGAGGCGAGGGTGAGCCATTACACCTGTTCTAATCTATTGATCATCAAGTTGATGCCCTCGGTGAAACACGAATTGGCCCACCTCAACCTAGCCCGGCAATTTGATCGTGCTTTTTGCAGAATGGGCCTACCGGATGAAAGCCTTGCTAGTGTAGGCGCGAGGAGATTCTTTCACCCTCAGTCCTCTCAGGAGGCTGATGCAGCATCAAAACCTGGATCTCGAGGAAACTGATTGGCCGACAATTGTTTTTGAGTCTGGACTCTCCGAACCGCTTCGTCTGAGAAATGACGCAGCATGGTGGCTGGTCGACTCTGGAGAGGTTAAGATTGTCATCATCATCTCGATAACGCCAGCACAGAAGAGGCTGCGGGTCGGAAAGTGGTGCCTTGCTCCGCCTTCTGGAAATAGGCCGGCTACCAGAGCATCGAATGCGAATTCCCCAATTCCGACAAGAATGCAACAGATCAGTATTACGCAAAATCCGGCTACTCCACAAACCGGTACCACTGTTCGACCAGCCGTCACTGTCCAGCCAGGCACTGCCGTACCATATGCGGTTGCTGGGGCGCCCCTGATTCTGGATTTTCAGAGTGTCCTTCTCCGGCCCCCAGTACCTCCAGAAGGCGACGTCGTCCTTGGTGCAGTGGATCTCTCGCTCTGGGCAGATGGTTTCTGGGAATGTGTAAGTAGTGTCGGAGACCAGAATTCATCATCATTCCTCGCCGCAGTAGATAGCGCCAGGCAAGGACCGCGACCCAGTGCGAAAGCGGTCGTTCTTCCAGTCTGCAATTCCGTAGCGTCTTTCCATAATTTCCGGGCCTCTCGCCTCCTCTGGTTCGATCTTTGCACCTCTTACTACCACACCTCTCACGCGGCCGAAATGGCGGCCTTCGTAGGACAGGTTAGACTTGGTGACTTGATGGTTCGGTCATGTGGATTTACCAGGGTCAAGGCGACCCGGTTGGGGATTGGGTTGTCGATACACTCGGTTCTAGCGTTCTGGCCCTGTTGACTGTTTTGCCGGTGAGTTAGAACACTGTCGCTTACTTGATGGCAGTGGTATGTTGATAGAACTGGATGGTCTCTTCCGCCCGATAGTGATAGGAATTTTGGCACTTCGGCCTCTCTCCGTGCTGTTCTACGATGTAGGAGTAGGAGGCATCATCGAGCCTCCTGTCTTCCGGTTCTGGGATATATAATTCGTCGCCTTCGAGATATCCAACCCCTTGCGAATATTGGCTTGGACATTGCCATTGATCTTGTCCACTTAATATTTTGTGGTAGGGCCGACCGAGGCGGAAACGTCAATGGTGTAGTGACTGAACAGTGGGGCGTTTCCTGGAGGTTGATGAGGGATGAAAGTGGTCATGGTAAATGTGAAACTGGACGTGAATGTAGATGTGAACTAGTGGGATGGAAGAAGAGGACCAAAGAAATGGTGTCCCTTGAATAGACGCCTAATAGCGGCACCCTCTCCTAGGTCGAAGCTGTCAGGCAGAAATAGTGGTTTTAACGGGGGCCAAACCTACTCGGGTACAAAGGGTCAGTGATTAGAGGCTCAGTCGGCAGTGGCAGACGGAGGCAGGTATTCCCAAAAGGAATGCCGCCTACACCGAGGCGGATTTCCCAGTCAACGACTTTACACGTCCAACGTGGAGGTGGAGGTGCAGACTGATGGCTACAACCAGCACGACTCGGCTGTACAATTATAAAGACTTTTCTTCCCCCAAGCCGAGTTTCAGCAAAAGATGCCATGCAGACTGCCCTCGACATAGCCTGCAACATTTGCTGCACAGCTGGGTTCCCGAAGCCATTTGCGTTGCTTCTCGTTATGCTTTGTGTCACATTCCTCCGACCATTTCACAACGTCCTTTGTTTCTTTTTTCTCTTCTCTTGCCATTTCTTCTTGTCATGTGCAAGGCCTAATCCTAAAGTAATGGGGCAGCCACAGTCTCGTCTGCCAGCGGGTCCCACGACTCTGTCCCGGGACATCTAACTTTTCAGCCGCTGGAAAAGCCAGATCACATTATCTCTGGTCCATGTGAAGAAGTGACATCTGGCGCAGCTAAACCAGCCCAGGACCCCGAAACCTGTCAGGTATCAGACGCGGAATCGTGTTGCTCTCGACAGAGTAGAACTGTCGACACACCTCCAAGTGACGCAGTTTTTGGTGGAGCACAGAGTTCAGCACTTTACGACGGAGGACGCTGCCAGGGCAGAGTTGCGGGTCAACCATCGGTCCGGCGATTGATCTATGGGCATACCAACCGGGCGGTTGGTGCGAGTCGGCCCTATTTGCCCGCGGGCAATGTGTGAAGATGGCAGCATGCCAGCCGATTCGATGTTCAAGATCTCCGCCATGTCGGTTTTGTCGACGTCGCCGAGCATGTTTTTAAAGTGCCTTCGTCTCCTTGGCCGGAGGACAAGCGATTGAAAAAGATTGGTGCCCTGGAGATGACCAATGTTGCTGCAGGCGCGACCACCTTTGGTCTGAGAGCATTCTCCCGCTCATTCGGATGGATCAAGGAGCAGACCGAGCTCGCCATGGTTGGCTTCAGGAGAGATGTCCAGAACAGGCATTACCACCAATATGTTCGATGTGCGTCCTCCCCGTCCAAGTGCAAGAGATACTGATATAAACAGCAATGCGGTGTACGGGAGGAAGCATCTAGACACATCACAACTGGATTGATCGTACAGTATCATGGTCGTGGCTGCTAGGACATGATCATGAGGCCATAGGGTTGACTTGCTCCATATACTCCGACAGTGATGTTGAAGAAGGCGGATGACTCAGCAGAGCCTGGATGTCGCAATCAGCCAGCGCCAATCAAGCCGCGGCCGGTGTGAATGACGAGCATGGCGGCCAGAATGGGGAAAAATTTACTGGCCTGGATTGGCACAGATTTTACTCAATTGCTTTCAGTGCGATTGGACTGGGCAGCGCCGCAAAGCGGAGGGCGGGTTGAACTCTGGAGCAAAATATTACTTGATCACCCGCTGCTCATTCCTTTCGTTCACCTGCGCTTGCGCATCGCCCTTCCTTTACCCAAGCCACAGAACCCAGCATATTCGCGGAGATGGGATCTGTTACAAGCCCCGCCGAGGCAGGTCAGTCTACGGCCCCGCCTGGAGCATTCTGCCACCCACTGACTGACCGTGTCCTTGTACAGCGGCAAGAATAGCGTACCTGGCCAGCGATGTCATTCTCTCAGTTCAGCCCTCGCTCAGCACAGAGTCTGCATTCTCCGTCCACCTCAACGGGTTGGCGGCGAAGAACGTCGTGTCCGAATCGAGGCCCGAAGTGATCCCGGTGCGCCAGAATGCCGACCCATTGCTCTCGACGTACGCACCGTTGCGAGCTGGGAAGTTGGTCTCGGTCACGACGCCTTCGTCCATTCTTCTGAGCTCGATTCCTCACCTGTACAAGCTCGCCCAGTATCCAATTGTCCTGCATGTTGCCCTGTCGACACCCTACCCCGATTTTTCGGAGATCAGCTCCATCCGCCAATGCGGGTTCACATTACTGCAGTCCGAGACCCTGCAAGAGGCGCAAGATCTGGCATTGACCGCCCATGCCTTGGCTCTCAAGAGCGGGAAAGGTGTGATACATTTCTTCGATCCCAGCAACTCTCTTCAGGACAATGCGATTTGGGCGGAAAGTCGAGACCTGGTGCATGCGCTACTAGGATCTCACCGTGGACATCGCGCCTCAGCAGTGGAGCCGCCTGAGGAGATATTGTACGCCAACGATGGTCGAGTTGCAACCATTTCAGACCTGGGTCTACCGACAACCGCAGCGGCGGCCCCTCCAACAACCTCAGCGGCCTCAGCGGACGTGCTATCACCTGGCCGGCTTTATTCGGCGATCGGAACGACCGATACATCGTCGGTCACATCGTCCTCACGCCGCCACAGTAGTTCAGCCAGCGTGCCGACGTCTTCAGCCGCCACTACTGTGGAGGCTCCCATCACTCGACCAGTCAGCGCGACCGATATTTTCACCTATGTTAGCGAAATTTGGGCCGTCATCAACCGGTTGACCGGGCGCAGCTACTCGGCGATCGAGTATTCTGGTCCCCCGGATGCCGAAGCCGCCCTCTTCATCTTTGGCTCCACCGGTGTTTTTGTTGATGTCCTCGACTCGGATGACGCCCCTCCTGACCTGGCCAATGTCGGCATTATTACCGCTCGCCTGTACCGGCCGTGGCTGGGCGGGGCGGTTCTTCTCGACTCTATTCCCAAAACGATCAAGAAAATTGCCGTCTTGGAACAGATCAAAAGGAAGACCACCCGGTGGGGACCCTCTTTTCTGGATCTGCTGTCGAGCCTGAACCCGGTCGCCGGTGGCAAGAGCAAGATCTCTCTGGTTCAATACCGACTCGGCTATGTAGAGCCGGCAACGGCAACACAAGCCCTGCGCGGAATCTTCCAAAACCTGGCCCCCGTGAGCACTCCACGAAAACATTCCAAGAGACGTGGCCATTCGCAAACATCCATTGTCCCCATTCAGAACCTGCATGTCGGCAATGAGATTCCATTGGGCATTGAGAGCGTCCCGGTCGAACAGCCTCAGCTGGAGAATGCGTATCTCAAAATTCTCGATCAATTGTTCAGTAACAGGCTCTACGTGGCCAATCAGATCACGGCGAAGAACGCCGGCGTCTCGACCAGCCTGGCCGCGACACCGGAGTACGGATTCGGATCGCTGCTGGCTCGGATCGAGCGGAAGGTGCAATTCGTGAAGGAGGTGGAGGAAGCCGCCCGGAGTAAGGAGTTCATCACGGAGCCGCCGAAGCAATGGCTCTCGAAATGGGCGCTCAGTTCGACCGATCCGGCCAAGGCGAACGAAATAGCACCAGAGGTGATTGCTCGCCTGTCGACCGACGGATCCAGATTGGCCACCCGACTTCTAGATTCCAAGAAGTTGTTCTTCAACGAGTCGCAATGGCTCATCGGTTCGGACGCTTGGGCCTATGATCTGGGCAACTCGGGAGTTCACCATGTCCTTGCTTCTGGCGCCAACATCAACATGCTCATCATCGATTCCCAGCCCTACTCCGAACGCGCGGCGGCCGATGCGGCCAGACGCAAGAAGGACATTGGTCTGTACGCCATGAATTATGGAAATGCCTACGTCGCCTCGGTCGCTGTGTACAGCTCGTACACGCAGGTCCTCCAAGCCATGATCGAAGCGGACCAGTTCCAAGGTCCATCTGTGGTGCTCGCCTATCTTCCTTACAACAAGGAAAATGATTCGGCTTTGACGGTCTTGCAGGAAACGAAGAAGGCGGTGGATTTGGGCTACTGGCCCCTTTACCGGTGGGATCCTTCCAACGACCAGTCGACCTTCTCCTTGGACTCTGAACGCATCAAGCGCGAGCTCGAGGAGTTTTTGAAACGAGATAATCAATTGACGCAAATCATGAATCGTCATCCCCAATTCGCAGCCAACCTCTCGGAATCGTACGGCTCCGAAGTCCGGAAATTGCAGAAGCGCAAGGCAAAGGATGCGTACGAGCAGATGCTGGAAGGATTGTACGGTGCCCCGTTGACAATCTTGTTTGCCTCGGACAACGGCAATGCAGAAGGACTGGCGAAGAGGTTGGGCAATCGTGGCAAAGCCCGTGGCCTGAAGACCATGGTGTTTGCCATGGACGACTATCCCCTTGAGGATTTGCCTGGCGAGGAGAATGTGGTGCTGATCACCAGCACGGCCGGTCAAGGCGAATTCCCCCAGAACGGTCGGGCCTTCTGGGAAGCCATCAAAAATGCTGCCGATCTCGATTTATCTGGCATTCACTATTCCGTCTTCACCCTGGGCGACAGCCATTACTGGCCGAGGAAAGAGGACAAGATCTTCTACAACAAGCCGGGTAAAGACCTGGATGCTCGGGTGGCGTTCCTGGGCGCGAAGCCCTTGACCGCGATCGGTCTTGGAGATGATCAGGATCCTGACGGTTACCAGACCGGTTATCAGGAGTGGGAGCCCAGACTGTGGCAAGCGCTGAATGTCGCCAACGTCGAAGGTCTTCCGGAAGAACCTCCCCCGCTCACCAACGAAGACATGAAACTGGCGTCAAATTACCTCCGCGGCACCATCGCCGAAGGTCTGGCCGACACCTCGACCGGGGCCATTTCGGCCTCTGATCAGCAGCTGACCAAATTCCACGGCACGTATATGCAAGATGATCGTGATTTGCGCGACGAACGCAAAGCCCAAGGACTGGAACCGGCCTACTCGTTCATGATCCGATGTCGCCTTCCAGGTGGTGTCGCCACGGCGTCACAGTGGTTGCAAATGGACGCCATTGCGTCCGCCCACGGAAATGAAACAATGAAGTTGACGACACGACAGACGTTTCAGTTCCACGGCGTCATCAAGTCAAGGTTACGACCGGCCATGCGCGCCATCAACCGGGCGCTGATGACCACGATCGCCGCGTGTGGTGACATCAACCGCAATGTCATGTGCTCCAGCCTGCCCGAAGTGTCCGACTATCACCGCGAGGTTCACGCCGTGTCTCAGAAGATTTCTGACCACTTGCTGCCGTCCACCACCGCCTACCACGAGATTTGGCTCAAAGATGACACTACCGGCGACAAGACCCAAGTCGCGGGAGATGCGGTCCAAGATTTTGAGCCCTTGTACGGGCCGACGTATCTTCCTCGCAAGTTCAAGATCTCTATCGCCATTCCGCCCCATAATGACGTCGATGTCTACGCCCACGACGTCGGACTCGTCGCGATCAGATCCAAGGAGACCGGGCGACTTGCTGGGTTTAATGTCCTGGCTGGAGGCGGTATGGGGGTGACACACAATAACAAGAAGACGTATCCGAGGACCGGCTACATGATGGGATATGTCCCTGCCGACAAGACACATCTGGTGTGTGAGAAGATCATGCTGGTCCAGCGTGACCACGGCGACCGGAAGAATCGCAAGCACGCCCGGCTGAAGTATACCATGGATGACATGGGTAACGAAGTCTTCAAGGCGAAAGTGCAGGAGCTTCTGAATCCTTTGGGGATCAAATTCGACCCGCCAAGGCCGTTCAAATTCGATTCCAACATTGACACCTTTGGCTGGCAGAAGGACGAGAAGGGTCTGAATCACTTTACTTTCTTTATCGAGAATGGTCGGATCGAAGACACGGCGCAATTCCCCATGCGCACCGGTCTGCGCGAGCTGGCCAAGATTCACACAGGAGAATTTCGTCTCACTGGCAATCAGCACTTGATCTTGTCCAACGTGACCGACGAGGCCAAACCGGAGATCGCGAAACTGATGAAGAAATACACGCTCGACAACACCCAGTTTTCTGGTCTGCGCCTGAGCTCGTCGGCCTGCGTGGCATTCCCCACCTGCGGACTGGCCATGGCTGAGTCGGAACGATACTTGCCCGAGTTTATTACGAAGCTTGAATCATGTCTGGAGGAGAATGGTCTTGCGCAGGACTCGATCGTCTTCAGAATGACCGGTTGTCCGAATGGATGCGCCCGACCCTGGTTGGCAGAAGCAGCCTTTGTCGGAAAGGCTTATGGAGCATAGTAGGTTCTGTCTCACAATTTCTCCAGGCCCGAGCTAACTCGACTCGCAGCAATATGTATCTTGGCGGCGGCTATCATGGTCAACGGCTGAACAAACTTTACCGCTCGTCCATCAAGGAAGAAGAAATGCTGGAAATCACAAAGGGTCTTTTGTCGAGATACGCAAAGGAACGCAATTCTGGGGAACATTTTGGTGACTGGACGATTCGGGCCGGCATCATCAACGAGACCACCGAAGGCAAGTATTTCCATGAGAACACGGCCGAAGAGGAATCCGATGCTGAGTGAGAGGTGAATCATTTAATCCGGGTGGTGGAGCCTTTTCTTTGATTCCGTCTCCTTGCCATGTATTGAGGGAATGGTGTTTCCAAAAGCCATGAAAGAGCATTGGTTTACGTAGCATCTTCTAGCGGGATGGTTGTGCATATATGGATTAGGCATTGATAGCAGGCAGAGGGTGCAAAAGCAAAATATGTGGTAGAAGGCTCTCCAATCAGCTGTCAATAATGTATTGATAGATATCTATCACGGTTCATGCATCAGCGTTGCATTTCCTGGGTTGAAGTTCCTCTGTCTCCCTGCTTGCATGCTTGTTGCTATACAAGCTCGACGCAGAAGACACCACTGACCGAACCTCACCAACGGAAGGAGTTGTATTTGCCACTTTGCCATGTGCCGTTCCGTGTGGTCACAGAGTGGTCCCATTATTTGGTGTTTATCTCTTCCTCCCATACCCAACAATTCCTTCCAACTTATTCCTCGATCGCTGACTCTTCGATACACCCGTGTGGAGAGTTCACGGCATGCCGGTGGGGCTCTCTTGCTGCACTTGAATGGGTTCAACACCCGCTTCAGCCTCCAAAAAGGGGCAACGACTTGCTGATGATATTGGATAGTCCGAGCTATGCCACTTGCCGTCGTATATCAGTGGGATCTCGCTACCTCAGAACGCCTTGTCGTCGTGATCTGCGCTGTCGTAGATTACTTCCGAAACGCCATCACAGCATACCGAAAGGTACCATTGGCATAGCCTCGACGCATGGCGCGGAAAGCTTGCAAGAATGCCAGACCATCCCGCCCTTGAGAGAGAGCAAAGGCCCACAGGGCGGGCGACTGGATCAGAGTCCAAGAGATATCCCTGATCAATCGCCCGAGTGTTAGTGCTGCACAGTGAACATCTTTGCACCGCGAGGGCCTGGGATTACCATGTTTTGGCCACGTCTTTGCTGATGTCAAGCGGCTTCGAAAAGACGTCCAGCTGCGCTTGATTGGCCAGGTGGACATAGTCTGTCGGCGTACACAGCGGCGGTAACAACATGCCATCTACATTTCTGTCAGTTCATTAAACTCACAGAGGGAAGGAAACTGGCAAGTGTGAGTCCTGTACCCTCAATAGGCTTGATGTCCGCGTCAAGCTGCGACTGTGTGAGTCCTTCCCCTTTGAACCAGTCGGCGACCACTAATTTCCCTCCTGGTTTCAGGACTCGAGTAGCGTTGCCAAAGAAAAGCGCCTTGTCCGGTAAATGACTCATGGCTTCGGAAATCCAGACGCAATCGAACTGAGCAGCATCATCACTCCCATGGCCAAAATACTCACCCATCTTCTCGGCGTCTAACTCGATAAATCTCACTTTCCCTTGGCCCAAGGCGATAAAGTCATCGCCATCATGCTCCTGGGTGCTCTTGCCGGCCTCGTCGCGAGTCAACTTGCGGGCCAGGTCAACCTGCCGACTGCTTATGGTAATGCCTGTCACGGTGCAGTGGAGATGTTTGGCCAGGAACCGGGCGGTGCCACCGATACCACAACCAACGTCGAGGACTCTACTGTCTGGTGAGAGCTGAGAAATGTCCAACAGAAGCTCCATGAGCCGGATTTGGGCTCTCTCCTTTGTGTCGTCTGGGGACTGAAAGTATCCATGATGTATGTGTTGTCCCCTGTTAATGGTTCAGTTCCTATCTGCACCACCCGTGCTGGGGGCTAAAGCCAATACATACCATAGGGAATAGTAGTAGTCTGAAGCAAGGTCGTAGTGTTGTCTTATCCTGTCCTTCAGCGCGGCGAATGATGAATGCGGTTGGTATGCAGGGACTTCGTACTGGTCACCGATATGGCGGTGTGAGGTGGTGTCAACGTTTGAAGCGCCGTCTTCTGGCCTGACAGTGGGCTTGTCCATGGCGGCAGTGTTCTGTTGATGGTCAAAGCAAAGGCCACAAAAGGTCTCGCGGCCCGAGGTAAGTAGAACTAACAGCGGATCGTCATGCCACCAGGTCCGGAAGTTTGGGTTTGGCTATCTTGCATCAACGCGAAGCGTGGGGTGTATGGTTCATTATCTGGCCTGCATGGTCAGCCGAAGCTCGGCACGTTTGCTTACGATTTTGTTGGGACACCGGTATTACCCATATATGAATTTCTCTCACGGTAATAGCCCCACCTTCAACGACGTTCACATATATGCCAGAGACTCCGAGCACAGGTCAAAGGTGCTAGGTCATGATGACAGTCTGACTGGAAGGCTGAACGACATTAGGACCGGCGACACCTCTCTCTCCTCCATTCAGGACGTCGCTGTGTGTCGCCAGCATGAGCCCGTCCGACGGATCCATCAACCTAGTCCAATCCGAGGTAGAGTTGAGAGAGCGTCATGCGGTAGGCCACGGGCTTGTCGATGATCCATCGCCCGCAGATCAAGGCGATGAGCGCCACTTACAACCGGCCACCGGATACGAGGCCGATCTCAATCGCCATGCTGCCGCCCATCCTTCCAGACCCCTAACCGCTCTGCAAAAGCACGTCCTTTTCTGGGACTCGGACAATGATGGCATCATTCGTGCTTGGGATGTCTACACTGGTTTCCGCCAGCTGGGATTCGGCATCCCGTTCTCGCTGTGCTCACTGCTGATACCCTTCTTCTTCTCGTATCCCACACGTCTTGGACACAGCTGGTTACCGGACCCATACTTTCGCATCTACGTCGACAGCATCCACAAAGCAAAACACGGCTCGGACACGGGTATCTATGACCATGACGGCCACTTCAATTCATCCCAATTTGACGAGATGTTCCATCATTTCGACCAAAGTGGGACAGGAAGTCTCAGCGCAGAGGAATTGATGAACTTGCTCGGAAAGAACCGTGTAGCGGCAGACCCAGCCGGGTGGAGCTTTGCATTCATGGAGTGGTTGACCACGTGGTTGCTCTTGCAGCATGATGGTCGCGTGTGGAAAGAGGATCTCCGACAGTGCTATGAGGGAACGTTGTTCTGGAGGATCCCGGAGCAGACGAACTCGGCGGGTCACTGGACGCAAGGATACAGCTTGGAGCAGTTCCTTGAAAGGATCTGGAAGGGAAGACCTTGGAAGTCGTTGTAAGTGCAATCCTGAATTGGCTGTCAATGCTTCGCACCCGGTTTTGGCATGGACTTCCTCAATTCTAGATGGATCATCGCATTCATGAATCGGCCATCTAGTGTTGATGACATTCTCTCCATCAACTCGATCGCCCTGTAGCCCAGGACTTCTGGGCACTCGTGGTTCGCTGTGAACACAATATAGCATAGATCGGTACACATTCCTAAACAAAGTCTGCCAGTCAGCAATGCCTCCAGAACACCTTTTTGATGCCATTCACACGATAGAGCTTGTGTTCAGATATTTGGACCTTGCCACACTATTAGGAGTCCCTCTTCGAGTCTTTCCTTTGAAGAGCTTTTACCTTCAATAGGCCAGTAGCGCTTGGGCGATGCTGCCTTTGCGGCACAGATGATAATGATATTGCCTCCTCATTTCTGAGCAAGACGAACGTCTATTATTTATCAAAGGTCCGGTTCTCTTGTCATATCTTCATCCTATCTCCTGTATTGTTTAGATCCTGATTGTCCAATGTGGTTTGAGATCGTTCCTCCTGACCTTTATGTGTGAGTGGTGACATTTCTTTGCGGACTGGCATTGAAGCATGGTTAATCCGCCTTGCCCGTGTTCGACAGCACCATGTTATCCCCATTCGTACGAGTCAATATAAATCTTATAAGGAAAGCTGTGCTAATCCCGTCCTCCTCGTCTAACTGATTCTGATCGCGGCATCGTGAATTTCGTGGCACCCAAAAATCTCCATGTTATAGGCTATTTTTCGTGAAAAATTCCTTAAGAATGTCCTCGGACATTTGGGACCGCTGGCGCAACGGTAGCGCGTCTGACTCCAGATCAGAAGGTTATCCGTTCAAGTATGTTAATTTGGCGTACCACTGGCAGCATATATCTAACAATCAACACAGATCGGGTGTGGTTCAAACATACTCATTAACCCATTTTTTGTCCTCTAGACAGTCTACATATTTTTGGTGCAAAGACGTGGCATCAAGATAATAAAGCTTGGCGGCAAAAGCAAAGGGAAATCTGAGGCCAAACTCACTTCGACGCCCATCCAGACGACACCGCTTTTGACCACTCCTTCTCGCGGTCGCGAAAGCACACATCGTCCCACTCATCAGTCGGCGACGGTGTGTTTTTGGCCTGTGGGCCTGCAGCGGACCGACCTCCATCCGGCCATCAACCTTTCCAGTCCGCCTTTTGACCGTCCTTACCTCGACCTCAATCCACGAGTCTTCATGTACAAAGCGTCTCCCCGTCGGCCGGCGGCCGAAGAACTTTTTAACGTCACCGAGCGTCTCCTGCACCTGCCAGTCAGTCGTGCTCTCTGGCTCTGAAAGATGTCACAGACTCACCGGGCAGACAACATCTCCGTTCTGGCCTGCTGCTGGCTCGGGCTGAAGCCCATGCTACAAGAATGGGCACACATAGAGCAAGACTAAATCCGTGGGAAGGAGAAGCACGTCACGAAGACGAAGGATCAAGACGCGACACTCAACCGCTATGTGCTCTTCACATCTTCGGACGTAGCCAAATCCAAGGCTTCATGTCTATATCTACCGCTTCAATAGTGGGGATACAATATGGGCGTAGGTTGTGCCACGCTCCGTCTATGGATCGACAAGGAAGTCCATTTGCAAATGTGTCAGCTTGTGGAGACGCCCTGGTTTGATTCTCTGAATCTGTCCATCGCTTCTGGTGGAGCCCGTTCGAGCCCTCAGATGTGTCTTGTGGGAAGGGGGCGGGCTGACAACACAAGGTAATATGACCGACCAAACAACAGAAGTACCCAAACACATTATTCCAGGGTAAATCACAACGGCCAGACTTCTTCCAGAAAGGCAATTCTCGAACGAGACAACTTCTATTCATCGGGTCCGACGACGACGTCAGGCTTACCTTAACCCCTACTTTCCCCTTCCCACCGGCACTTCCAATCTGTCGCCACGCAGTCAGGCCTGAGATCAGTACGTCCACTCCGCTGTCTTCAGCCCTCACCGTCAGAGTCGTCAGCTAGTGGGTCACCCACGTTCGGCGCTAATGTCGCAGACGCCTACCCTTCAACAATGAAGCTGGCACAAACGCGTCAGAGTGCAGATCACTAACGTCCATAAGTCGGAGTTGATGTCATTGGGATTGTGTCCTCCAGTAGCCACCCTTTGACGGATCATCGGCAGAAAGCCCTTCGGTGCTCTAAGTAGTCCACTCCCAGGACAGGGTCTCGCCAAGGACCAGTAGATCCGGTTAGTGGAGATGCTCTTCTCTTCCGCTCGATCCACCGCATCCGTGGTGCCAGATATGAGTATTTCGAAAATGCCCGGCTTGGCATCTAGCGTATCAGCCTCCGTTGCAACTGTATGTGTCAATCAACGAACAACGCTTGAAAGCTCACCTTGAAAAGCATATACTCTGTCTAGTCCGGATACCTGCCTGCAATTCGAACAGTCCTCGATCAGGAACCTGTGTGATCCCAACTGCGAAGCGTCGCTCTTTTTCAATTAAAGAGCAGCGCAAGTTCCAACGGTAAAGGCGGACCATCCACTTCATGAATGCCAACAGCATTCGGTCACTGACCCTTCAATCTATGGAGTCCAGGTTACGCCTGAGAGACGAGCACCGTCGTCATAATGTCAAGACGTGCGCTCAGCAAAAGGCGTGATACCCACCGAAGGGCGGGATATTGTTGTCATTCGGTTTTGTCTGGCAGCCGTAACGCCTTGAGTGACCGGGAAACGCAGAATAGACTATTCGGGAACTCCAACTCTCTCAAGTCGAATTCGTCATTGGCCTGGAGCGGCTCCGACGGATCAGTCGGTCCAAAGCAGCCTGGTTGAATCATCAATTCCGTTTTAACCGGTTTCAAACGCGATGAGCCAGGCAGCAAATATGCTTCCATTCGCAGTGTTGACATTTTGTCGGCTTCATCAGAAAGAGCATTGACCGGGGGGAAGGGAACATCCTCTGCACGGCCGTCCGGGCCGCAAAGTCTTGAAAATTGGTCATGGATGCTTCATGGTTAGCGAAGTCATTGCATGCACATGACCAATCGGATTGGAGTGGGAATACTTGTCATGTGAGTGTGAACGGATAAAGAGCTCGGATGCCCCGTTCTATGCTGTTGGACTCGATCAATTTACTCTCCGTTGGCGACACGCAAGGAAATAAGTGTTCAGCTGACAAAGTCTTCGAATAATTGACGGACTCCCAGAGTCTTTCATCTCGCTCCGGTTTCGGATTCGAAATATGGGTGGTAACGAGGCTCTTCACACCAACCCTTTCGTGGTGAACGACAGGACGGTGGACATCCACATCACCACTCGCGGCTCGGATTGGTACTGGGCAGTCATGTCAATCATGGGCACGACTATGTTGGTCATACTCGGTGTCGGATTTTTGAAGCCGGCCAGCCATCGTATTTTCCATTATATTCTTGCCGCCGTCGCCTTTGTGGCCATGGTTGAACATTACAGCATGGCAGCCAATTTGGGCTGGGTTCCCATCGACGTGGAGTGGCATCGGAGCAGTCATCTTGTTTCCGGCAGGAACCGTCAGATCTGGTGGGTTCGTTATTGTGCATGGTGAGCACGAGTCTGGATCCAGATTTATCCATTGTTGACAAGTATTTTTTAGGTTCCTAATTTGGCCATTGCTGTCCCTGGCCATCCTCCTTAATTCCACTGTTCCTGCTGTTTATATTCTGTGGACATGCTTCTTGAGCTCGGTGATGGCCGCAATGGCTGTGGTTGGTGCTGTTGTCCGTACCGACTACAAATGGGGTATGATATGAAATGCTACCCCTGGCAGTTTCCTCGCGCGAGAGAAGAACCACTGACAAATCGCGTTCCAGGGTATTATGCCTTCTGGATCTGGTGTTGGCTGCTCCTGATCTACTACCTTGCCTGGATCCCTCGAAAGTTTGCACTCGCGGTCGGCCGGGATATTGCTCGCCTCCACTACATCGTATCTGGATGGGTGTTGCTTCTCTGGATGATCTATCCCATTTGCTGGGGAGTGTCCGAGGGAGGTAATGTCATCGCACCAGATTCCGAGTTTATTTTCTATGGGATCCTTGACTGCAACTTGATACCAATCACTTCGGCATTCTTTTTGGCGGCGCATTGGAAAATCGACCCGGCACGACTTGGCCTGAGACTGCGAACTTACGAGGATCCACTTAGCCAGAGCAGTGCCATCTCCGAAAAGCACGAGGCGGCTAGCAATGATAATCCGAGCGAGGGTGTTATTCCCACTGAAGACGCTGGCACATCCTCGAGTGTTGCTGTTTAATGTCATCACTGCCTGCGTTCTCCTGTGCTGCTATGCTGTCGAAGGAGGCGGCGTTCCGAGGACAGGGGAGGAAATAAGTGGCTGGGACAATCCATCCCTGCTGTTCTTCAAAATGCGCCAACGTTCTCTACTCGGGTCTGTTGTTTTGTTAGGATTAGCAGCAATAATAATAGTCTATTGCCCACTGTCACGGGCAGAAACCAACCACAATGTACGTTGAACAAAAGGGCCTGTTATGTGAGGTATAGGCCTCTTGTCGGGTTCTCGTGTCTCCAACGGACAAGCTAATCACTCCCGGAAGGGCGAATATGAATAAGAATTTCGCAGATAATACGAGGATGATCAGCTTCGGCGAATTTCTGTTCTGGACCGCCAAGCCTTCCTAAAGATGTACCTCTTCCACTTCTTGCCCGCATCTGCTTCTTCACCCTTCCAAAATGGCGTCATGTCGCTACCAGGTCTCGGACTAGAGGAGCCTGAAGAGGTTCAGACGGTCGAGACCACTCAACATGAACTGGGAAAAGAGTGCGAGTGGCGCTTTGAGGTGGCGGTGGGAAGATATGTCCAGATCAAGGTATACACCACTGACCAATAACCCTTGCAGCATGCATTGCTGATGACCGCATCTAGCTGATGACTGGCACCGCCGAAATCTTCGGCACCGAGCTGGTTATCTCAAACACATACACCTTTACTGGCACCAAAGCCGCCGTTTATACCTGGCATGGCTGCACTTTCGAAGTGAGCGGAGATGCGCTGCAGAGCGAGTACACGGCCGAAGAGACGCCGATGAACGAATACATCAATGTCCATTTTGCGCTTGAAGCATTACGAGAGCGATCCAAGACAAATGGCAGAGAAGGGCCACGGCTGTTGATCTTGGGACCAGAAGATGCAGGAAAGAGTTCGTTGGCGAAGCTCTTGACCGGATACGCGACACGTGCTGCTCGGTCACCCGTGCTGGTGAATCTTGACGTTCAAGAAGGTGTCATGAGTGTGCCTGGTACGCTGACGGCGACGGTGTTTAAGACTCTCGTCGATGTGGAGGAAGGATGGGGCGCCGCACCCATGAGCGGCCCGAACGGCGCCATTCCCGTGAAACTGCCCCTGGTGTACTATTTCGGAAACGAGAGGCCAGAGGAGAAGGATGGAAGAGTGTACAGGTCGCAGATCAGCCGGTTGGCGTTGGCAGTGGCCGGACGAATGGGTCAGGATCCGGAGGCCAGGGAAGCTGGCATCATCATCGACACGCCTGGCAGCTTAACGAGCACCAAAAAGCAAGCTCTGGGGTATGACATTATCCAGCACATCATTTCCGAGTTTGCCGTCTCGGCCATCATCTGCCTTGGCTCAGAGAGACTGTACAGTGATATGGTCAAACGGTTCGATGGCACTCCCACCGCCTCACGGTCCCTCAGCGCCACCGCGAGCCCGGAGACGATTTCCGTCATCAAGCTCGCCAAATCCGGTGGCTGTGTGGACAGGGACGAGGCATTTATGCAGGCATTTCGGGCGGCTCAAGTCAAGGCGTATTTTTACGGCAACCCACGTCTCAGCAACGGCATCTCTCTGCAACCACGCCAACAACAGGTGGACTTCAACACCCTGACCGTCTGGCAGAGGATCGGTTCCTTCTCCCCCGGCACGACTTCCACGCGCGGTGGTGGCACCGATGCAGACGATGAAGAGGTGTTCCTTCCAGGAGGGATGGAAGAAGAGACGTCCAGAGTGCCACTGCCGCGGTCGCAGATCTACGAGAGAGTCACGACGGCGCAGCTCGCTATGCGGAGCTGCATCTTGGCTGTCATGAACTGTCAATCTGAAGCCGAACAGGAGGAGATCAGAGACAGCAGCGTCATGGGCTTCCTTTACGTCACCGACGTCGACGAGGCCAGAGGGAGAATCAGTGTACTCAGTCCCGTTGCCGGAAGAGTGCCGAACCGGGCCATTGTCTGGGCTGGATGGCCGGAAGGTGTCCTGGGCCTGATTTGAACGCAGCACGGTGTCACATCGAATGGAAACGGTTTGTGTAAGAATGTATGTATGATGCGGATGGCTGAGATTGAAAGCGGAAAATTCCTGCTGAGCGGCCATGTCGATGTGTCAGTGCTGATGGCCGCCACAGCTGTCGTTGATATCTGTGCAGCACCATCTAGTCAGCTCTGAAATGCTTTTCGTTCCTCCACAAACGCCGTCACCATATGTACCCATTGCTGTCGTGACATAGAATTTGTTGCTGGGCATGCTCCCAGGCATCACGGAGACACTTGATCAGCTGCCAAATCTTTCAGAATTTTGACCACGCTTCTGATACCCTGCAGAGCATTCTCGTCTGGCCCTTGTCCAGGTGTCCAGCGTGCATGTGCAAAATCAATAAGCCGCACCTCGTGCACTTTTGGGATGTGTTCCTCTTCCAGTTCTAGTTCCTCTTCCTCTTCCTCTTCCTCGACCTCCTCTTTCGGGTTGGCTGTTGCGAGCCCTTCACCATGGCCATCTCTGCCGTTTTCGTCTTCCGTAAATCGCTCCTCTGCCAGTGCTCTTTCCAGAGCTTCTTCGTTACCCTCGTAGACCATGAGAATACTCGCCGAGTACATTCGGCTCTCTTCATGCTCCAGGGCGAATTGCATGCTTTCCAACTCACGGAGCAAGCGACGCGCCAGGAGCTTTCCTCGTTTGCGCTTCAGGTGCGATTGATCGGCAGCTGGCTCTCTTCCACCCAAATATGTCACAAAGGCATCTCTGACATTGTCAGCTTTGAACGCACGCCCGTAACTCTTGCCGAAACTTTTGTAGCCATCCTTGATCTCTTCAATATTCACATCGGCTCCTGCTGACGTCTGCGGTTCGTTGCCCATCCAGACCTTCATGCCCGTGATCCTGAATCCGAGACTGCTACTCGTGGTCTCTTTACTCACGTCGTCCAGCTTCAAGCGTTTGGCCGTAGGGGCGTCGTCGGCCCATAGCCGTGCCCCGAGCTTGACGTCGAGGATGTTTGGGTGTTGGAATCCTGCTACAACGTTCTCGAGGACGATGGCAAGCCCCGTCTCTAGCTTTTTCCCATCCGAAGGTGTCCAAGACACACGCTTCGTCTGGAGGGATGTGGGCGCTGAGTCGGCAGAAATTGCGTTTGACAAAGGTAGAATATCTTCTGTACTGATGTCTCCCACTTGCTCCATTGATACCATGTCACCCTTCTCTTCCAGGAGACGCCCAATCGTTTGCTGCTCTTGGTTTAGGCTCAGGGTGCCCATAAAGGTCGGCATATGTGCTTGGAAAAGCGGGTGATCTTTGGCAGACTCGTAGAAGTCGATCTCCGCCTGGGTGCAGGGCTTGATGACCAACGAGCCCGAGGCATTAGAGCTTATGCCATCGCTATTCCAAACATTAGACACGAGGTGCGGGGTGAGGGTGAAGTCGGCTTACTGTCCAGCTGCGCTGTGATTGAAGGCTATGAGTTCTGTTTCTGATGGCAACTCGGCCGGTTTCTTACTGAGTATTGGAATCGCCATGATTTAGCGATTAATGATGACTCTGAACTCCAACATCCATGGCCCAGAGAAAGTACTAGAAATGGCCATTGTCGCACATCACTCCCAGCGCCCCGTACGCATGAAGCTGCCAGAGTCGCCAAGCTGCGGCCCGAGAGGCAAAGCCCCCGAAAATCAGGGCAGGATAAGGCAAGAAATGGCTGAGATCCACGTTGTGATCGGCAGCGCCAGCTGTAGATCGAGAAACCAAAAACGGTTAGCGTTGTGTAGCCTCGGCCTGCCCTGTTTTGCCACCATGCACTCTCTCTTTGCTGCAGACAACGTCCAGGTCCGGCAACAATATATCCAGTCCTCGTTCCAAGGACCGTTAGAAGTCAAGTCCGGGCAAGTCTTGATGTAACGACATACCGTGAAAGTTGTTGCCTGGCGCAACACACACACACGGTGCGTTCGAGGTTGAGCACAGGGTTGACCTGGTTCAAAGATCAATGTTACCGGTGGGTGTTCAATTTTAATTTTACTTTCTGAGCCCATTATCTGGCCCCTCCTCCATCAATATCTTCGCCTTGTGATTATTCTTCATCATTCTACTCGTCTTTACCTGTGACCTCAATTTCCCCATCTCTCACTGTCCGGCAAAGTCGATATCGCAACTGGTGGGTGTTCTTAACAGGACCCCTGATATCTGACATCGATACGAACCTTAACCTTGAAAGTGAGGTCATCGTTCCTCCACTAACGTCCTAACTGCCAGGAGCGATCTGAAGACACCATGTCCAACGAAACTCTTGACAAGACTGAAGAGCCCACGGGAGAAGAAAAAGAAGCCGACCCCATCGAAGAGCGTGGAGGAGCGTGGGAGACCGCCGTCACTGATGCTCCCCCATTATTACTCCCCAAAAAGAAGAAAAAGAAATCCAGGCCGAAGGGTCAACGGGGCTTGGTTAGCACTCGACGTCTGGCAAGCGCGTCACAGACCTTGCTGAAAGATTTCCTAGGGCAAGCCAACAGGGTTTGAAGAATTCCATGCCGATGCACCTTTGACGCCACAGCAATATGCAGAAGAGCTGGAACTCTATAACCGGTACGTTATACAATGCCACTGGTGGCCACAATAAACTCACATTAGCGCAGCGACCTCCCCTTTGTCGAGTATGGTGATCGAGCTTAGAGGAGAAAGGTGGTGTCTGACAGAACTTCCAGCCGCATATTGACCGCCATACAACGATTCGAACGAACCCGCAAACTCAGTCCGGAGCGCCGGGATATCTTTTACAAGTATCTGGCCTATGGCGGCATCGACGTCGGACCCAACATGTTTCAAGGTGGTATTGACCCGGATTCACTGGATAAGGACCAGCTTGCCGCTGCCATGGCTCGGACCTCGATCGCCGCCGACAAGAGAGATCTGGACGGCGTGACTCAACTTTATGAGGTCGACTTCGAGGGGTGCGTGAAAAGCTTTCTCAGTCGACGCGCAATGGTCCTCTTTGGACTTGAGACGAGACCACAAGTCGAGGAGATTACCACAACCATCGAGCGCTTCATGGATTATCTGTTGCAACACGATGTCTGTCCTGAGTGCCGCGCTGATGTCCTCAAGACACGCAATTTTTGCCGGGAAGCCCTGCCAGAACTGTGGGGATGTGCTGAAGCTTCCCGCTGGCTGCCTGGGGATTTCAATATCGCCTGCTCAACCCTTTTTGGCGGCAACTATGGAAGAGACTATGACGGAGAGACCGATTGGGGTCCAGAACGACCCGGGGAGTATGTCTTTGTGGGCATGAAACCGGAGCAAGCGATGGAGGTTGTCCATTACGCGGTGGCTGGCGCTGCAAGTGAGGAGGTGTACAAGTCCTACCTTGAAATCACGAAGGGACACGTCGAGTTCAAGATTCTGTCCGTCAATGAATCTGCCGGGTTCGAGATCACCAAGATCGAATATCCCTCTCCAGAGTGTCTGGACATCTACAGAGAAAGCAGGCAAACCCTGCGACCGGTAGGACGAGTCCATGCGAAGCCGTGGACAAATCCTGATGCTCAGCCCCAAGATTTGACTCCTCAAGAGCGGGATACACTCGTCACTGCGAAGGGTTCACGACAGGCCGCCAAAGAAGAGTACATTTTCTTCATAGAGTCTGTCGTCCAGAAGCATCTCCGTGTGGGCATGAAACTTGAAGCGACCATCCACAAGCTCAACTGCGGAATCTGGTTCTTTGACGAGTTCCTGCGCATTTATCCAAGCTTCGACATTTGGCTGTGCAACGAGTTGATGATCGGGTGGAAAGAGCCCAGGCCCACAAAAGGCGCGCCGGATGATGTTGAGGAAGGGTAACCACAGCCGGATGTGGGCAGGAAAGAGATGAGCAAGATGGAGGATGGCGATGAAATACATTGCAAGGTGAGGTCGTCGGAGAGAACGACAACCGAAGCGTGAGCGAAGCTGGTGAGGCTGCTTCTTGGGCGGCTTGTCTCCAGCCAGTATCGACTTATGAATAAGAATGACTATATACTGATGCTCAGCTTCTTCATTGGCGGTCGTGGCATAACACTTGGACGTCCAATGGGTCATTCTGAAGATGTCGCTGCCAACAAGCCTAGGCGTCTGGTCTGCATATCAGAAAGTCCAAACACCGCGTTTCTCGACAAGTAATTCCACCCATATCATCTCATCATGCGTGCCAACCTCTGCCAAAATTTACAAATCAGGAAACGTAGCTAATATGTACATACAGCAAACAAATGAAACTTTTAGATCCCTTGTGCGTCCACGGGATCAGCTCAAACGATTCAATACCCTCTTTCCGAATAGCAAAACGCTTTTTCTCCTATGGCCTTCCGGGTCACTGTCGTCTCCTTCAAGATAATAGTTGTCCTTGTGGCCCTCACTCTTGCTCAGGCTCAGATTGCTTAAGGGCGCCCGGTCTTTGACCGTGTCTCCAGACGTGTGTCGACCCAGTGTGCCCATCAGCAAGCTTCGACCGTGAGGATTGGCGGTGCTCGGCCGGATGAGTCCTAGAGGATCGCTGGTGGCCACCGACCTCGGAGTATTTGTGCTGGTGCCGCTGGCCCAAGAACCGCTTCGGAGTAGTGGTGAAGGCGGAGGGCCGCTGCCGTTCGGGCCAGGGACGGTTTGGTACGAGAGGTCCGGTGAGTCGAACTCGTCTCCATCTTGGGAGAAGCTATAGAGGCTCGCCGACTCGGAGGCGCCCGAGATATTCACCTGGCTATCAGAATAAGGGATGAGCGAGGATGAATGGGCAATCTCTCGAAGCCGCTCGAGCTGCTTCTTGTTCGGCCGGTGGTGCGAGAACTTGTTGCCGATAATGGCTCCGGTGTGCGAGATCAAGGCCCGAATGACGTCCTTTTTCAGCCGCAGGGCCAGATCAAGGTTGGACCAAGTTTTGTTTCGATACTCCAACATCGGCATGCGGAAGACAAAATCGTGTAGATCCTCGAAATTGCGATCACTCTTCCCTTTATAGCTCAGGCAGATGACGAAGCTGTTCAGCCTCACATGAGCCAGAGTCATGTAGTTTGAGGCCCGAGACATCATCTGAGAGAGGTCGTCAGACGGCTTCTCTTTTTTGCGTCTTTTGCCCGGAAAATTACGATCTTTGCTGATGGTTCTGTGCACACCGTTGCGTTTCTTCTCTTCCACGTTGCCCAGGGTAAAGAGGCTGGTGGATGAGCTAGGAGTTGTTTTTCTCAACGATCGGAGACTAGTGGACGAGGCTTTGTGGGTAGGGCCCTGCGAAAGCACCGATCGGGAATCGGAAGCATTTTTATGCTTGAAGAGTTTTGAAGAATGCTCACCGCCGATGCCCAGGCCTCGAGCTTTGACGTGGTTCGACAAGCTTGTACCAGCTTTCCCCGTCCAATTCAGGGTATATGTCGGCCTCAGCCTCCTAGCGATTGCTCCAGGGGAAGAGTTACGACCCACTTCTTGGCCAGAGTCCCGTCGATTTTGCTCGGACAAGACCGCTGCATTTTGGCCTTGTTCTGTTGCTGCTGCTGCTGCTGCTGTGGTTGCTGCTTCTTGTTCGTCCTCGTCCTCCTCATCCGGCGTGTCCATTTGCTTGATGATGAAAGGTGAAAAGTTTCCATTTTCAAAAGCGCTCGATCCCACGCCAGGGAAGATGTATTCAAAAATCTTCTTCCCCAGGTCTCGCTCCAGTTGCACCTTAAGAGGGAACATCGTGACGTGGAACTGCTCGAGAACAGGTATTCCGGCTATGGCTTCCAGCATATACCAGTGGACTTGCAGCATCTTTTGTCCTTCCGTGGTGGGAGGCCGTTTGTCTGACGGATCGTAATACGGCCCAATGATCTCGGGATAAAGCGCATTCGGCAAGAGATTCCAGCCTCGAATATGCTCGATCTCGAGAGCATTGTTATTTGAGCCATCACTGTTGTCAATGCGCTCATACGCGGCATTACCAAGTTGAAATTCCAACAACGGCTGGTCTTTCTCAAGCATCAAATGCCAAACGATTTCGGACGCACTCAAATACCACCGTAATATGCCACTTGAGAGCGACGTCTTTCGATCGTCATTTCTCTGCTGGGACGTGTTGATGGCTTTCATGATGAAAAACAGCTCGTCTTCGCAGCTTGCCAGATCCTTTTCCAAGTTGATTCGGTCTTTCCAGCCCTGTTTGTCGAGAAATCTGGCATTGATCTGGAAGTGCAATTTCATATCCTCGAGCTGCCGAATTCGTTCCTGCAACTGTTCTGCCATTTCTGGGGCGCCGCGAAGGTCACTAAAGTCCGATGCCAGCATGATTTTTTCCAGTCGCTCGCTTCGCGTCTTCTCCAGAGGTTCGCTGTACAGGAGCAGATCGAGAACAATGATGTACATGGTAAAGTACTGGGTAGAATCGCACGTCGCGCGGACACGGGGGAAATCCACCCACAGGTGGTCCATCCGGTTCTCTTTACGCGCAGGATTCTTGACTTCACCTCTCTCGCTGCTGGCGACCTCTTCGTTGTACTTCAGACGCAGTGCATTGTATTTTTCGTAACGGAGGCTGGCCGATGTCTTCTGAATCACGCGCTGGAATCCAAAAGGATTGAGTTGAAAGTCGAACATGGCTTCGAGAGAGACCCAGGGTGGCCAGGACGATCCAGGAGTATTGCCATAGCGGTTGCCAGAATAAAGGTGAAGATACTTTACAAAAGTATTTTTGCTGGCAACGAAGAACTGTGCGCCATCCATGTCGAGGGCAAAGCGACGCTGCACCAGACCGCTGACCTCGTCCGACAACCTCGCCTTGTCCATGATCGACACAACTTTGAGTTGCATGCCCTTTGTCGAGACCAGCACGACAGACTTGGTGTTCTTCTCGCTTTGAAGTTGGATCTGCGGTGCAATCAGCCGGAAATGATAGCTGTTCATCGCTTTGAAGTTCTCCGAAATTTGGCCTCCAAAGTCAATGATAGACGGGTGTCGATCAGAGAGCGACTCGTTCGCTTCATGTTCGCCAGCATCGACATATCGCTTGGCGTCATTTAGAAGCTGCTCGATCCTGTCCTGGACAACCTCCTCTTCGTCCCTTTCCTCATGGGGCGAAATCATACTGACGGCCGCGGGAGTATTCACCTCCTGATTTCGACCGGCCTCTTTTGACTTGGCTTGCTCATCCACGATGTCGAGGATGAATTTCACCGCCCGACGAGACATATAGTACACGAAGCCCCGACGTTGACTGACTTGGTGGCTGTAGCGAAGGATGATGTTTCGGAGGGAATTGTTCCACTTGAACTGAGCGTTGTGGACAATGAATCGGTTGTTGAAATCGCTCGCAAAGTCATCATGAGGCCCCGCAAAAAGGCCGTCAATGTCTACTTGATTGGCCGTTGAAGAGTGCGACTCGAGTTCGGGGGTCGATGCGGCGGCATTGTCATACTGCTCAGCCTGGTCGGGCTGATTCGCTTCTGGGGAGGCACGGCCGGCGAGTCGGCGCAGTCCATGTCTTAAGAATCTGCGTTTACTCTCAAGCTCTTTCTGCTGCATCAAGAGGGTGTCACGGCGGTCCTTCAGCGCGGTGTCCCCATCACCTTCGCGCACCATCAGGAGTTCCTGCTCACCCATCATTCGATTATGTTCTTGCAGCTGCTCGTCCAGGTCACGGAGTCGGGCCTCGATCAAGTTCATCTGGACCTTTCTTGGGTCGTTGTGGTGTGACATGACACAAAAGTGCGTGTTTTCCTCGCCGAACGGGCTTGTCCGAGATTCATCGCCCTGGATGCCGTGGCCATGGTCGGTTTGCCGAAAGTACGTAAACCGGGGAGTAAATGCGAGGGGAAGGATCTTCGTTTCGGGGTTGGACTCGGACGGTAATATCCAATCGAGCTCGACAAAGTCATCCATATCGATCCAGGAGAAGTCGTTATCCGGGATGGTGAACTGAGACATGTCCACATTCGCCGCCACTTCCTGTACAGATGACAGCATCTCGTCCGACGCTCGCTGAAGATCCTCGGCGGTCGTACCCGCAATGCTCGCGGCCACGGCTCTGAGGTCGGCGCGCACGAAATCAAGCTCGGCCTTGTTGATCTTCATCGCGCTTGTCCTCATTTGCTTTGACTTACCCTTGGAGAGAGTATCAAAGTATTCACGGCGCTGATGAACATCAACCATGAAACTATCGATGCGAATCTTGAGTCCGGTGGCCGACACCACATCTTCCTGGTAGTCTTCCGCATCTTTATGTTTGTATATGTGTGCTAGGAAGAGCGGCGACAGAAGAAGGCCGTACTTGATGGTGGCGAGATGCCGCCCAAACTTCTTGCTCTTTTTCTCCGGTCCTCTCCACAAAGGCCCTTGACGGATGGGCAGAGACATGACCCCGGAGAAGAGAGACCACCAGTTGAAAAAATGTGAGAAGAAGCGCGGACTGAGATGAACGCTGTTGTAGCTCTCAGAAGGCGTCGCATCCCCCCCAATCCAATCTCGATCGTATGGCGCAGCCACCGCAACGGACAGGTGAATGTGATTGCTTCGGAATCCACGAAAGGCATCATAGCCAGTCAGATCGACGCCATGTATCTGTTTCGGGTTTCTCAGCACCACGTTATAGTGAGGCTCAAAGATCGACGTTCGGTCCCCGTTACTCAGGACACGTTCGAAGACCAAGCCGGCCGTCCATTGCACATTGCCCGAGACCTTCATGATCACCTTCTGAAAGATGGCGGAATTTTTCATGGAGCTGCTGCTCGACATGCTGTCTCCGTCTTGCTCGGCCTTTTGATCGGGAGTGGTGCGGGCCTGCTGACTGTAGTCCGGAATTGCCAGGACGTACTCTCCGCTCCTGACCGTCATGAACTTTCTGGGGTCATCGCTCGAATGAATCGACCATTGAACATCACTGCGCCAGCACATGACGAATCCGGCTCCGTAGCCAGTGACGACGTAGGGATCGCGGGAACCCTTCAGTCGCAATTGGACGTCTCCATCACCTTTCCAATTGACGGTCAAGCGAGAATGGAAATTGAGCCGGATTTTGTCCCAGAATCCGACCCGGTCGGACGGATCGATCTCGGGCTTCGTGAATCCCTCGATGATCATCATCATGTCTTGGATGACGGGCTGGTACGACGTACCCCATGAGATGGTGGTGGACAGATTGGTGTTGATGTCGATGGTCGGTTTGGAATATGTCTTGACCGGCGACACCGTTCTTCGCACATCGATAGAGAAGCCTGGGATTTCCGACCCATCACTGGTGTGCTGGCCCTTGGGCACAATGTCTACCTTGACATGCCGAGTCGACTCTTCGTCACGAAACTCCTCGGCGATCACGAAGTCGGTCCGTAAAGACCAGCTGGGCAAGCGTGGCGACTGTCCCGAGCGTATGGCAGGGATGTGGAGAAGATTCAGGGGATAATCTCGCAACATCACACGCGCCTCGCCCATGTCCAAGGCCACGCTCATCGGAATCAGTACGGAGTACTGCATGTCATAAGGCATGCCTTTGCCGATCTCGTGTAAAAACTTGGGCAGATCCGACTGTGGGAAGGACGGTTTATCCACAACAAGATGAAGATCGCTGATGACCACGGTCATGACACCAGGCCGGTTGGGGATGCCGAGAATCGTCTCCTGTTCATCGCCGTCGTGCGGCGGCGGCTCATCGGCGCCAGAAAACATCCGACGAATATTCTTGATGGTGTTGTTTTGCAACAAAAACATCCAGTCGATGCGTTGTTTCCAGCTTCGGGCGTTGTGCTCTTGAAGTCTCTCCCAAGCCTCGTCCGCTGGGATCTTGGCCTTGCTGGACAGTGCGCAGACCCCATCCCGGTCGTAACGAAGCTTGCCAGGGTGTCGACCGCGTCGCCTCCCCCTGGAAGCGGAATGTCTTCGAGGAGTATGATCTAGACTGCGAGACCGCCGAACCTCTTTGTCCGCCCCCGGGCTGGGAGAAGAAGGCCCCTTCGATTGAGCTCGATATCGGGACAGCGAACGCGGCCTTCTTTCATCATTAAGTCTCCTCAGCTTGAGCCTGTAAGCATCCATCCTGGCCAATCTTTGTTTTTGTTCAACCCGTCCAACATGGTAGATTGTGCCGAGTTTCCACTCGAACGGATCGTCCTCCAGTTCAAACATCAAGGCTTTACACCGGAGCGAGACACGCGGAACTTTCCTCGGCGCCACTGGGTCTTTCTTGAGGATGTATTCGTCGGTGCGAGTTTCGAAGCGGTGACACAACTGGGCCATCGCCTTGCCCGCGTTAATGAAGTTGTCGAATACCTTGTACATCCGCAAGCCATGAGGAACCGCCAAGCGGATGAAGTCGGTTGACACATCGATGGATCTTTCGTCCACAATTCCATGGACCGTCCTCTTTATGTTCTGCCGGAGATCGATGCGGACATTGTTCATGCTCGCCACCCGTGCCCAGACCCGTTTGAGGTGGGGAGCCTCTGCATGCAAGCGCAACAGCTGGCATCGGAGGAATGGCGCCGCCCACCTGTGGCGCCCGGTTGCGAGCTGATATATTTGCAACATCATGGGCGGATCTGCGGGCATCTGCGCTTTGATTTGTACATATGGTGCCTTGACGTCCACCGCAATGAGCTCGGCTCCCAGAGTAGATGGGAGGCGAGAATGAATCTCCGTGTGGCCCTGATGGACGTTCGTGACATGACCTGGTTCGTCAGGCTTGAGATGTGCCGGGCCTAAGAAAGCGTCTTTGAGTATGGAACCGGCCACACCGATGGAGTAGAATCGGTACAAGGAGAAATCCAAATAGAATGCGCGGATGGCAGAATTGATATGAAACACGGGCCCCTGCTGATCTCGGGACGTGCTCAAGGCGACCTCGAATCTCGGGAGGGACATAAACGGCCGCGGCTCCCAGTTGTCCAAGGACTCGATAATGAAACCTTGAAAGCCTTTGACGTGGATGGCTAACCGGCGACCGTCGGTAGGGTCACTGTAATGATGCTTGGAGGGCGAACTCGGCGGAGACAGATGCTTTACTCCGGCAAAGGTCTCGTCGTTCCGAACGGAAGTGCTCACTTTTCGTCTTGCCGACGGATTCTTGGCGACATCAGCTCGCGAGGATTGATATTGCGCCGTCCATGACTCGAGCTCGAGTGCCACTCCTCGGGTCTGTGGTGAGATGTGTGAATCCACCCCTGCCGTCTCGATGCTGCAATTTGCACCTTCAAAATGAAAGTCCAGCAGCCACGACGGAAGCTTTCGCAGGAATGCGGGGGACGGAGGACTCATGGCCTGGTCAAGTTTGTCGGGCTGCACCTTGTGCTTGAAGTGTCTGACAATGTTGTACACCCCTTTACTGACTTCCTCCCGAACCATAAAGACTGAAAAGCTGCGAAGACTACCGGAGACGACGACGAGGACCTCCGTGGAAGCGGTGACTCCTGTCTTCAGCTCTAGGGCTTCCGTCACCAGCAGATTATGCTTGGTGCCCGTCGACGCTTGATAGTACAGTTGATGGGACATGACGCGAAAATTGGACCCAAGGGAATATAGCAACTCGCCGCTGGCGGAGTGAGATGACTCGACGTCCCAAGAGATGGAGGATATAGAGGATATGATCATGTCATATTCGCCCGGTCCTGCATTCGCCGGATTTGCAACGGGCAGGACGAACCGGACGACAGGCTCGTGGATGGAGAATTTGATGCTCGCTTTTGGAAGCAATCGCGAAATCAGCCAATGCCGGTTGTGCACAGACTGAGGCGAGGTGGACTGCTTCCGCTGAGCCAGCGCCAACAGCTGGATGAGGTGTTGTGGGACGAGATCGATCGACGGCGACGTAACGACCAAATTCGCAAACAGAACGTTCGTATTACGTTCGGCCACGTCTCTCTCTTGCGCGAATGACATGGTCTTGGCCGGCAGGGTCGTCTTGATGGTGATTGTGGCCATGGGGATGTACATGATCTTGTTGGCGCTGGAGTCGTCCTCGTCCAGGCTGGCCGATATCGAGACGGCGGCAACCAGAGCTTGATGGGCCACGTCCTCGTGAGAGAAATACATCCGGTGAGCCGGGGTGTTCTGTTCAAGGCGGTGCAGGTCTATTCCAATCTCGTGGATCACGACGTTCGCCATTAGAGGCTGGTCGGCTTGTCCGAGGGTCTGGATCTCCTTCGATATTCTGACGAAGCTCATGCCAAACTGGATTTCTTGGACGCTGTGGAGGACAGAGCTGAGGAACTCCCTGGAGTCGGCCACGGTTTGCACAATCGAGGCTGCTCTGCTGCCAGGATGATTAAGCTCTTCCACGACGTCTTCCAACGAGATTTCATCGGCTGGGCTCGTCATCGCTTTTGATTGTTTGGCCTGCCCGCTGAGGCTCCGGCTTCGGTTCGAGAAATACAAGATATCGTCCACCGGGATATACAAACGACCAGCCTTGACCGCGACCGAGGTGTCTCTCAGACCTTCGCGATCCTTGTACAAGAGGCCGTGCACATTGACGGAGGTGTTGTCCAGGATCTCGACGGGCTCACGACCTCCCATAGCCAGGAAGACGCTCTTGATGGTGAACACCCACTCGGCAGGCTTTTGGTCTCCCATGGGGTCCTTTTTGTGCCGGAACAGCCGTCCTCTGTCGAGCAGTTTTCTTCTCGTGTGTACCGCCATGGTAAAAGACGAAATCTGGACAGAGCCCACGCCGACCACTTCCGCCGTGGTGTTGATGGCGCTGATATCCAATACCCTCAGCCAGTTGATTCTGCGATGGATTCGTTTGATTCGTTCCTTGATGTTGGTCAGCTTCTTCCACAGCCGACTTCTCTCGCTGGACCATGGCCCGCCATGATGACCGGCTCCCTGTATGTTGTCGTTCGATGCCCCACCCTCAGCGGCGCCAGGTTTCCCCGGTGGATTTTCGAGCAGAGCAGGGTCCACGGTGACCTTGAGCTCTGTCAAGACCAGACTGATCCATGTCGGCTGCGCAAAGGTCGGCCGATGCAGGCTGAGGCCGAGACCGCGTAGATCTATTCGCAATCCCTCTCTTGGAGTATATGAAATATGTCTCAAGCTGAAATTCCCGATGCGTTGAATGGACACGCCGGTCGCAATTCGGAGGACGGCGAGGAGGACAAAGGAGGACAGGTACAGCAACAACAGCACGGCCGCAAATGAAGTCGCGTTGACAAGCGCCATGATGCGTACGCCTGATACCCTCTTAAGGAAGACCTCCGGGCATCACCACGAACAGTGCGGTCTCGATAAGATCATCTCAATCGTGGGTCTTCTGTCTCCGACCGTGTCGTCTGGATCTGAAGAGCAGGCAAACAATTCCACATTCTTGCCCAAGTCTCTGCCATCTCACTTCATGGCAGAATGGTCGGCGACGAAAGGTTCGGGGGTTCAAAGGTCGATGCGCGTGCTTGAAATCTTCGATGTCCAACGATAGAAAACGCTGGTGGAAGTCAGTGGCCGGCCGGCTGGGGCTGGATCAGTTTGTCGCGGATCCTATTCGTATTGGGAGTCTGAAGAGCATAAGGAAACAGAGAAGACCCTCGTTTCGAGCTCTACGACGAGATGATGCGATGATGCGACAAATGTTGAGATAACAGGTGCCGGCGACCCCGGTCGCATTCTGTCAGGGTGGAGTATGTGGAGAGGGCAATAGGCTGCACGACCAAAGCCATAGCTTGTACCACCTACTAAGTTAAACAGTTGGTTACTAAGCTCAGCCAGTTCAAGCCCCAACTAATCAGCGATCAGCATCATGCTTATTTCACAATGCTTAATCCATATCTCAGCTCAGCAATTTCCAGAACAGGGCATGCATGCAGTTTGATCGGTCTATCTGAATGTTGCCGCGTGCTGGAAGCTTTTGTTATTGGCTCATCAAACACACCACCCCTGCCTTTGAGGGACGCAGTTCAACCAGTCCAATCACCCAATTTCTGTATCGCCCATATCCTGCCCCCCGCGGTGGCCGAGTTTTGAGTGAGAGCTGAAACTGTCTGGTATTTTGTCAACGTGAGAAACGTCACCATTTGTGAGCTGCAGGTCTCTATCCGGCGGCGACCCTGGAGGGCTGCGTCTCCATGTTAATGGCACCTCATGGCGACGCATACAAGTGCAATGCTCTGTGTATCTGAGAGCGTAAAGCTTCAATTGGCGCTTCACCCTGTATCAGATCCAGACAACGTTCTGTCAGTCGTGCAAACACTGCCATTCAATGCAGGGGTGGAGGATATGATATCCAAAGAAAGGTCCAGGAGAGGGATTTACATCCGGTCAACCATGGCCAGTGGTCTGGGTTGCCGCACGGAGGTCGGCGATCTGCTGATCCAAAATCGAGATCTCAGCTTCAATTTTCACCAGCTTTTCCTCGAGGATGGCCTCGTATTCGTCGTCTGGTAAAGCTCTGAGCGGCGACCACTCTACGAGACGTTGACCGAGAGGCTTGCGTTTTGTCGAGCTGTAATCTGAAATCGCGTGTACTCCGACCTGACCGGCCAGGCCCAAGAGCCCAATCATGATAGCTCCCGGAACGATGTTTGCGCGGCCTCCTGTCGACAACAATTAGTCTTCGTCTGTCGACATGGTCTTTGGAACGTACGCAAAGCTCCGCTAGCAGCACCGGCGAAGCATCCTGCCACTCCACTCGCCGCAATCTCTCGAGATCTCAGAGAAGTTGGCCGGCCAGCGGCTGCCAGCATCACACCGCGACCATCTGCGTCCAAATCAGCAGGCTTCCAGCGTCATCATGTGGAGACAGACAGAAATAGGTTGACCCCAGAAAAAAACATTGTGCTCCGGCCGTGGCGGAAAATAAGACAGGATGTGCGGATTTGAAGAGTCCAGCAACACCCCCAAAAGCCAACCCAGCAACTCCTGTTCTTGCTCAGCTCACCGTGAGAGGAGACGGCTTCGTGTTTGCCATACCTGTGGCTGCTCCAAGCTGCAAGGCAGGAGTGATCGGATTGAGCACCAGCTCCCGAAATAGGGGCGGAGGATCAGCAGACATTTGGAGGCTTCACTGATTTGTGGCACACAGTAAGCATCGATCGCGGTGGGTACAAAGGCATCTGTGAATTACAATCATGGCGCCTCAAAAGCTGCACTGTGACATTGAGGCCATTGTCTTCAATCGCGCTGGGGCCTGGGGCCGAGTGCCAAGACATTCACCCGCGAAGGCCAAAATGGAGGGCCGGGTCGGAAAGGACGAGGACCTTTCTCTTGCTGCACTGCCTTCGTCATTCCCTCATCGCAGTCGACATAACAGCCACTCATATTTCCTGCTGGGCAAGGTCTACAGACCTTTTCCCACTCGTCACAGCCCCAAACCCCGACCACATTTTCAAGGACACAATTCTTGCGACGCCCGCATCTGTGTGCGCTGGTTGGAAATTTCGCAATCATGGGTACGTGTCTGTGCAGCTCCTGGTCGCATCAGTTGCCGATCCGATTCGGTGTGATGACTTGGTCTGATCGATGTACAGGGCCGAAAAAGAATCAAAAGATGTCCTTGGGGACTTTTCTCCAAGATGAGAGTAGGCCTTCGAGACTCTACGGCTAAACTAGGACGCTCATGTGGATGCAGACTATGGGTCGTGGGCCGATGAGATGGAGGATATGCCTCTTCCCAGTAAGTGCCGGAGATGCCTCCCCATACCTGGAATCCTTGCCATCGTTCTTCAGCTGACACGGCTTTCCCTACAGCCACCGAATCTCGCACGAGCTACGGCACGGAGAGGCGAGCATTCAGCTCCACCACCGGCATGGGCAATGGCTTTCCTGGTAGCGCTTCCTGCGGATGAAAAACCTGTCCCCAGAGGAACTGACCTCTTTCTAGAACGGCGAGACACCTATGCCCACCGTGAACAACTCCCTCTTCCTACACAGCCGCCATATACGGCGCATCTGGCCAACCTTTCCTTCGATGCCACACAGGGAGACATTCAGGACTTTTTCCAAGACTGTGAGGTGGTCAGCGTCAGGATCGTGGAGGACAAACTCGATCACAAGCCAAAGGGCTTCGGCTACGTCGAGTTCAAAACTCTTGAAGGCCTCAAGGCCGCTTTAGCTCTCGGCGGTAACTCTTTGGCGGGCCGACAAGTCCGGGTCAGCGTTGCGGAACCTCGTATGTATCGATCGAGTGAACAAGTCAAGCGTGACTGAACTGACCTTTGAATAGCCAAGGAGCGTCAGGATTCGAGGGACTTCAGCGACTGGTCACGGAAAGGACCTCTACCCGACCTTCCAGGCTCTCAACGAAGGGTCTCTGATCGGCCAGGATATGGGGGACGGAGTTTCGACAACGTGTCAGATGCCGGAAGCGACAGAGGAGGTCGACGTCCGTTCGATCAAGGGGATGGAAAAGTCCGAGACTTTTCCAACTGGGAACGAAAAGGCCCCCTCTCGCCCATTACGCCCACGGGAACCTCTCTTCGCGAAGGCGGCCGACAGCGGAGCAAAGATGGCCCTCCGGCATTTCGTAGGAATTCTCCCGCTTGGGGCGAAGGCCGGTCGCAAGATGGTTCTCGACCTCCACGACGGGAATACAATGAGAAGCCAGCCCCAGAGCGCCAACCTATGGCGTCCGAGCTCGACAATCAGTGGCGCGCCAGGATGCGTCCTGATGCTCCGGCCACGTCTCCCACTCCCGAGGCCGGCACGCCACCGTCGCCGGCGCACGCGACGACCAGGCCGAAGCTGAATTTGCAGAAGAGGACGGTCTCCGAGACCGACCATGCCCCGTCGCCGGCCCCCCTCAGCGACTCCAAGTCGAGTCCGTTTGGCGCCGCACGCCCTGTCGACACGGCCTCCAAAGAAAAGGAGGTCGAACAGAAGAGAATGTTGGCTCACCGGCAGCGAAAGGAGGCGGAAGAGAAAGCCAAGGCAGAAAGAGCCGAAGAGAAACGCTTGGCCAAGGAAAAGGCCGAGCTGGAGAAGACCAAGGAGGCCAAAGAGGCCGTGCCCAAGGAGTCCAAGGAGCCAAAGGAGGTTGCGAGTCCCAAAGAAAATGGAGAAGAAGAGCAACCACAAGCACAAACGGCCGTGCCACCCAAATTTGACATTCTTCGCCGGGCCGAATCGAGCGCCAACGACATGGGGGCGGATGGGGAGAACGAGGACGATGCAGAAGATCATCAGCCAGCAGAAGACAAGGCCGTCAAGCCGAAGGAGACGGTTCCACCGCCTCCGTCGCGCGCCAACGGCTCGTGGAGAAATGGCCAGACCCCGCGAGCATCCCATGCAAACACGTCAGCCGCACCCCTTGAAGAGGATGGCTGGAGCACGGTGTCGAAGAACACGAAGCAACGCAACAACCGCCGACACGCGCCCGCACGTACGCAGGCATCATGAAGCCATGATCATGACATCACCTCAGCGCCGCCTCTTCCCTGGCCTCTGGTGTCCCTTGCCGCTGATTGTTCTGGCGATGATTTATGCCAGTGGTAGGGTGTACATTCTACGAACAATGTTTTCCCCCTCTGAATCCGACCGAGAGGAGCCCTGGCCTCCTCGTGCCCTGCATTTTCTCTGGTATTCTGGCTACATTTCTCGGCTCAAGTCGCCAACGCTGTGATGGTTTAGCTCAGTCTCTTGCCGGCTTATTGATTGAACATTGGGGTTTAGGAAAAGCGCGGAGGACATGAGTTGTCCCCTCCGGCATGCACACTATTCTAGCACAAGCAGAATGCCGTGTGTTTCATAGGACAGAATTTGGGCCAACAGTGGAAGACCGGCAGTGTTGTGAAGAACATAGATGGATCAATTTTTTTGTCGTCAAAAATGTCCCACCTCCTAATATCGTTCTCAACTTAACAGACTTGGAAGTCCTTGGTTATTATTTCACGAACCCGGCCAAGTCATGGCCTGAGGTTTTGCGTCGCGTGGAGAGTACCTATTATTTCAGCCAAAGTGCCAAGGCCTTGCAGCCAGCTTGGCAAGAAGTTTTGCAGTCAAGATTGAATCCGTGTGCCCCGCCCCACCTTCAAGACCAAAATTGCGCAGAGTCATCGGTTCGAATCTCCTCAGCAGCTGTCCAAATATCTTGACTATTCCCTTGACGGCCTCGGAAATGGCACAGAAGCGATGGCGAAGGGCTTGGATGAGCTGATCGAGTTTTTGGTTGAAGAAATCGCCCTCGCGGGGAGACAAGGTACTGCTTAGCACTTGCTCGACCTTTTGGCTCTGCATTTGTCGCTACCAACTCCACGAATCACAGCTCTCCTTTCTGCTTCCTATCCATCTGCGTCTCAGTGTCAACTCTTCCTGTCGTGATCCCGAATTGCCTTGCACTCCGTTCCCGGTCTCCTGGCCCGTTCCTTCTGGTGCGCCGCTAATATCTGTCTTCAGGCGTCAGTCTTGCAGGGATCGGGGAGCTCATCAAGGGGTTCTACGGCGTAAGCAACGGGCAGAGTGGATCATCGCCTCAAAATACCGGATCAGACGACGAATATCCGTTCGTGGTTGATAGACCTCTCCTCGCCAAGGTTTGGAAATGGCTCGGTGGGCACCCAGACATATCTATTGGTCGCGGGAAAGAGTACAATCACCGCTCGCTCTCAGAGGTCGAAAGCGAATTTCCAGGATTCACACCATCTTGCAGACTGCCCAACATCGATCATACATCATCGGCACCTGATTTCAGTTCGGACAAGATAATTCACCCCCCCAGCCCAGATGGCGGACCTGTTCGTAATAAATCTGCTCCCCCATTTGGTGATGGACCTCGAATCTACGCTGAATCGGAACGGATTCACCAAACCATTTGCGGTCATGCATCAGATGCGGGCAAGATATCGACATTGGAATTGGTCCTGCTCTCACATATCGCTGCATCACGATCAACGGGCATCCTTCAGGGCGACCTTGTGCGAGCTAGCGGCCAAGACAAACGATCAGTTCCAAAGAGGACGGATGTGCTGGCGGAGAATGGCTATATCAAGAAGGAAGATGTTTATGTGCGGGGCACGCGCACAAGTCGTCTTATCCTGAAAAGGTTTGCAGTCTCTAACGATCCGATTTCTGCGTCTGGTCTCTCAGGCCAGGAATCGGCCCGGCCGACCGTCAAAGATGTGGTTCAGCAGATTTTTGCCTTGCTATCAAAACAAGCTTTAGTTACCCAGACGGAACTACAAGAGCAGCTGCGCATGAACAACGTCCCTGAGACACGTGTGCTGTCGAAGATTCTCCGACGACTGGAACGTATCGGAGATGTCAAACGAGTAAAGACGGCATTCGGACCTTCTGCCCAATCCGGGGACCTTCAGAACTGTGTCCAACTGTTGCGCCGTCCCGAGCAAGAGAATACGCAAGATTTTGATGTTGATGATATAATACTCGACCAGCCAATCAGCGAGTTAGTGGAATCGTTTGGGCAAGACATTGAGCAGGACAACCCGGACATGACGGAAAGCCCCGAGTCTGATCATGGTGCCAACACACAGACGAAGCGTGAATCAGCTGGGTGGAATCCTGATCGATTACTGTCTAATGTCCTGCACGATGCGACCGTTCTTGCCGCAGATTCAGGACTCACCAACGCGGTAAGTCTACATCGCCTTCTTGACGGACCTGCTCTCATCAGCTTAGGATGCCAGGAATTTGATCACAGGTCCATTCGTCCGCCGAACGCTGGAGGCGCTACTCCTTCGCTTATCACAACATTCGCTTCTTGCCCAACCAGCACATCTGAAACATTTGGCTATTATTCGAATTAATCAGGTCTCAGATGGAGTCTCTCATTACGTCCACTATCCTCTGATGACATTTCGCAAACTGGCCAAAGGAGGGCCAAGAGCAGCGCCTGGCACTACGTCTGGAGTCGATGAGGCGCTGAGTCGAGCTCTGCAAAAGGAGGTCAGCAAACAGGGCAGTGCTGCACTGGCCACTCAGAAGGCTGAAATGGACGAATTTGGATTCCTTGTCAGCACGAAGCCTATCCATCAAGTGCAAGCCGGTCAGGCCAGCATTGCAGATCTCGTCAAAGCAGCCAAAGCGCGAAATATTGTGCCCAGAAAGGGCGAGCCTACCATTGTCGAAGCTCCTACAGGATCATACCTGCTTGGCGAACATGACGAAATGCCTTCGCTCCTCCCTCGCGACCCCTTCCAGAGGACGGTCGATCGGAGACTCAGCAACGAAGATGCCGCAGAAAAGCCGAAAGGACGTCCGCGAAAATTCATGCGCGGGACCGAGAAATTTTGGCAGATGCAATTTAAGCTAGCCTCAGGACGACCTTCCGGTGCTGGCATGGCTGGGGTCATGAGCAATGCTGTTGGGTTGAAATTATACGCCGCGCGGCCGCATCGCTTTGATGAGACCGTCGTCGAAGCAATCGACGCGGGGCTGCCAATACCCGCCCGACCACAGGACATTACCCAAGATTGGGTGCGAGCGACCAAGGATGTGTTGGAGCGTTCATCCGATGGCGTCTACATCACTCCAGCGGGAACACATTTAGGCAGGACCAAGTACACGTCTCAACTGGTGATCATCAGGACCCCTCGACTGGACACGATCGACTTCTTTGACAGGAAAAGGCCGCAGCAGTTCCGATTTATCTCCTCAAGCGCGGCGCACAGCCTTCCTTTTCGGAGATATTATCCACAACTCGACTCGGCCAAGTTGATTTCCCACCAAGGGCGCACGCATGAACGAGTTCATCGAGCAAAACAGGTGCCAGGAAGGGAGCACGGTCCGCCCACCGGAGTGTTTTATGAAGAGGTCATTTCAGACAATCCACGACCATCATCTCAGCTCGGAATATCTGTGAACGTCACCAACACGTTTCCTGCCTATCTGGACAGCACCGACGAAGACTCGGGCATTGCGGAGAAGGGCCTCTTGTCTTCACGCCAACCAAGTCGGGTGCCGAGCGAAGAGAGACCGCACCGTCACGCAGATGGGAGGGAGCCGAGCGTCTCTGAGTTGGACACGATGGACGCTACAGGTCTTGGACGCAGACGGACGTCGACGCCTCCATCTCGCCGTTTACGACCCGCTCGAAAGGTGAAGCTGAGCCAGAAGGCAGCAGAACTACTCGAACTTCAGCATCATCCAGAATTGCCGCTATCGTTCGAAGCAGCTCCAACTTCAACAGATTCGATTTCCGCTAGGGGGACGGTCTCGCCAGACCGTCAACGCAGCCCTCAAATAGACTCCTCCAAGGACCGCATAGCTCCAACGTTCCCTGATGCCCAAGTTCCCAATGATGACTTTTCGAGGATTACAGCCAGCGGCGCCACCCCCTCAATCGTGGAGCGGACAACTAGAGCCCCAGAAGGCGCGTACAATCTTGTGAATGGCGTATCTGAGACTCGGGTCAGCGCTGCTGATCACAATCACGAAGATGTACGCGAAAGCCCCATCCTAGAATCGCATGCCGAGCACGAGGCGGGAGCGATCGTCCCTGTGGTTCCAAGAAATAATGAAATCTCGAATGGCGACTCCGACAGTGATGGCGGTCTGCATGATACCACAGAGATGGTGAACGAAAACCCGGAGCCACCATTCAGAGAGCATCGCCGCACACGACAGTCTTCTGCCTTGTCGGAAGAGTCCGAGTATGAGGATGCCGGTCTCATGCCACGAAGAAGCGCAAAGCCGGGGAAACCACGAGGTAAACTCAATTCGTTATGCCGATCGATTATTCTCGAACTTGTATCAGAAGGGACGGGTGTCGTTCCGAATGATGCATCGACATTCAGACGGGTCATGGCTCCTCGCTGGCAAGAAGCCGGGGAGGAGGACCGGCCTCTACTGAAAGCGGTCAAAATTGCCATCAAGGGTCTTTGCGAAAGAGGAAAGCTGAAATTGATCGGGTTTGCATTCAGGGGGAAAGGCGGGGCCATGCGTAAACACTCGATTCTAGCCTTGCCGACCATCGACGCTCGAGGCCAGGCCGTTGAAGAGCTCAAGCAGAAAATCATCGAGGCCGATCCCACTGACTATATTCCACCACATTGGAAGGAGGAAAGCATCCGAGTATCGCTGACCACGAGGAGACGCCAGCAGAGTATCGTTCCATTACCGTCTGGATCGCCCCGGAGACTACGAGCCGTGCCAGCACCGAGTACTGAGGGTACCGATGCCTCGCCATCCCCACCGCCGCCAACTTCGGCTGATTCTGCAGCTATTGGCTTTCTGACTCTGAAGGTGCCTTCCCGGGGCTCACGGCCGCCAGCAGCCTTGCGCAAACGGAGGACTGAAACTCTTGCTCCTCCACTCCAGTTCAGCACTGACGCGTCGCCATCAGGAACAAAGCTACCATCGGTGCCGTCGACTGGCCGTGGTGGGAGAACAATGCGCAGAGCAAGACAAAACAAAGCACGGCAAGTCATCTGGGAACGATCAAAATTCAAAGACTTTCCCCCATCCTCTCTGGAAGATATCCTCGAGTGCCAACGTACTGAAGACCCTGCGACCATGTTGAGGTTGGAGAGCGTAGATGCAGATCCGCTCGTCCGCGATATTGATGCAGTTTCTGCCTGGGAACAGCGATCATACGAGGCTTTCCAGCAAACGAGCAACAACTGGTCTTTTATCAATCATCTGTCGCAGTCCGATGTCCACGTCGAAGCAGGCCAATACACCTCGGTCGAGTTTACCGTCCTTCTACGATTCAACGAGGATGGTGAAGAGGTCGAAACGCCATTTCCTCCCAGCACCTCCTGGCCTCCGTTTGTTTCGGCAGTCGCCGAAGCCAATCGAGAAGAGGTGGTTGCCTCTCGATCGTCTTCTCCGGCCCCGATGAGGCGCTCCACCCGCCAACGAAAGCGCAGGTTGAGTACCGACGATTACGATTCCCCGCCTTGGCCCAAGAGGCCGAAGCGTGGGAAGGATGTCGTCAGGCCCCGTCGAGGTCCAAGAACAAGGGACAAGTCTCTGACTCGGAAAAGTTCTTTATCCAAGGTGACACGAGGATTTCAATATCTCCGCGCGATGCCTGAGGAAATGATCTATCGGATTGTGATCTCAATCGTTTGCGTGCGCACGTTGGCAGGAGGTTTGGAAAGATATATCGACTGGACGATCGTCATGACGCTCTTTCCTAACGAAGACGAGCAGTTTGTCAAAGATCGATGGAAGACGTTATCCATTCGGTACCGCGCAGATATCAAGGGTCTGACGGAAAATCTGCAATGGAAATATCTTGAAGCCCTGAGAGAGAGAAAAGTTCCGACCGTCCAGTTTGACCATCTGGCCAGTACAGACTGGCCCGGGATCGTCGATTGGGCCATGAAGCACTTGGACAAGTTTGACACCCGTTCACAGGATACCCTCCCCAAGACTCGCCAAGAGCTAGTGAATGAACGCATGTTCACGTTTACCGAACCGAAAGGCATGCACAGCATTCTCAGTTACAATGCCAATGCCACTGTACCATTGAAAGAGGAACTGGTCAGCGGAATGGTCTTCGGGACCGCAGCTCAGCGCCAGCACTCGGCTCCAGTCTTTGTTCAGCCGATCCATCCTCCATCGAGGTCTGAAGTTGAGATGGCGGATATGGACTTGTGCATCGCCAAGTCATGGACTCTTGCCACCGTCCTGACATCGGACACCTCCTATGACCCCGTGACAGCGCAAGCCAAATTTTCCACGCTTGTGCATACCCATAAGGAGGGCGAAGGACTCTTGTCTCGAGCGCTGAAATCCTTGCAGGATGATAAGGTGATCCAAAGGGCCCGCGATAAGGCGGTCGACAAAGAGAGACAAGGAGCTGTCCGCATGTGGGAGGCGAGTCAGAACTTCTATGATCGATTCACAGCGAGGCGCATGATCACACCGTCAATGCTGAGGAAAGCTGCCGTGTACAAAGCCGAAGTTCTCGACCAGGCCTTTGGACGTGGCTACGGCGTCACATTAAATAAAGAGTTGGTCATGGAAGACGGCGAGATGGTGGCAGTGCTTAATCTCATGAGCATGGGAATGTTGCGGACGAGTGTCGGCCACGATGTACCGAGGACACTGTACGGGATCGACTGGCAGAACGTCGGATACCGGACGCGGGAGATGGATAAAAAGGCGTTGGGATTCAGCGTGGATCTCCTGATGTTGACAGGATATGTGACTGGCGATCCGATGCAAGAGGCCCGGAGGGTCAAGATTCCGCGAGGAGAAGTCGATCGAGAAAGAGGTCGCATTCCGCCTTGGTTCAATATCCACGGCGCCTTTCAGCCACGACTGTGGGAAATGTTTGTGGGAGGATTGATCGGCCTGGTCAGTCAGAGGCCGGGCGTGGATAACAACGAATTGGCAAGGACACTGGGGTGGGTGCTGAGTGAGTGGGAGGTGGGTTTGGTCTTGGGGTGGTTGGGGCAAGGTGGGTTCGTCCAGAAGATGCAGCGGGGCCATGGCTGGGAGACAAAAGAATGGTGGTGGATGTGTCTTTCTGGTGGCGTCGAGAGTGGATGGGTATGGATCGTTTGAACTACCAATTCCGTCGCCTGGAGTTACGTGAGAGGACAAGTGTCGGACCGGAGCCGGGGCATAGGGTTGGGTCTGTTTAGTTTGGGGAATGAATGCTGTCATACAATGAGGGCATGAAGATCAAAAAGTGAATCGCGACAAGGAAGTTATGAGTGGGCTATGGATTTTCTGTATCCATGGTCGAGATGACATCCTCGCATACAGCGGCGTTCCGGGATTGCAAGCCTGTCATATCATAGCTTACTCACATTCGATTTCCATTGTGTATAGGACGTGGTTGTCTGTAGAAGCCGCCGGTTTAATCACTCTGAAAGATGAAATCAGAACCGCACTTTTCGTAATCTCGGGTTACTATACGCGACACGTGCGAAGTTCTTTTTTGGCCTACCAAAACATCCATGAGGACAATGTACAAGAAAATCAGTACTCAGATTACAGAGGCCGAGGAGGGTTTGATTGCTAATGCCGACTGGATCTCTCGCCAGCCTCTTCTCACCGTCACGACCTGAGTATCTGCCTGGATAAAAGTCTCGGAGATGCAAGAGACTCTCCCACAACGGGACCGACCAGTTCATTCAATTCAGTTATGAGACGAGATTGGACGCCAGATAATTCGTAGAGGCCACAAGCAGGCAAGCCCCAAGCGAGGAGCTTCAAACTCTGTAACAGAACGAACTTCTGGAGCTCAGGTTCCACACTCCAGCCCTAAGCCTCAATGACTACATCATACTAATATGTCCCGAACCTAGGAATCACAAACAGATTTCATTTTCTTTGCCACATTCTGAACTGGCTTCCGGTGGCTGATGCATCAGCAACAATTGTGCAGTGGAAGATTCACTGCTTACACCGAATCTTCTCACACTTGACCTCTTGCTATCTTTTTGGCCTCTTCTCTCTCCGTCTTTCCCTTGAAGTAAGTGCTCAAGTCCCCGACAGGCAAGCTGATGGGGAAGTCCACCGCCTCAAACAGCATGGTAGTCCAGAGGTACCAAGCTAGGCAACTGCCCGCAAAAGCACAAGCTCCACCACCAACTAACAAGCGAGACGCCAGGTGTGCCGCGCCGGCAGCGGCGCCAGTAAGATGCAGACAGGAAACCAAAGGCGAGCACAAAGGTCATGAGGATGCCGACGAGAAGAATGTTCGTGCGAAGGGCGCAAACCATGTATATGAAGCAGAGCAAACCCATGAAGATGAGAAAGAAGACGAATGAGTCGTCAAAGTCGGCCGTATTCGAATAGCTGGAAACAGCGGCATAGAAGGGAGTCAAGGTGCCCGCAAAAGTGAACCAGAAGCTTCCAAAGGTGCAAAAGACAACCGAGGGAAAGGTATTGCCTGAGTGCAAACAACGTCAGAGTCTGTCTGGGACCTTTTGATGTGGCCAACGAACCGAGAACCCATTCACCAATCCACCGATGAGGAGAAGGGTACCGCCGAAGAAGTAATACACGGGGCTGTGGGCTGTCAGCATGGCAGATGAGACGATCTTCTGACCTTACGTTCCAGCTGCTGCATTTCCAGCCCCACCGCCTGCTCCTCTCCATCCCATCAACATGCAAGATGCCGCTACCCGAGTCGTCAACCAGGAATATCGTAGTCAGTGGAGGTTACACACGGGTGTTGGCAAGAAGAAACCCTGCCAAGGCAACGGGCGTAGGATTACCAAAAGTTCTTCGAAGCTGCCCTTTAACGAGAGTCTCTGGAGCTAGGTAAAGCTTCTCGAATCTCTCTGGGGTCTCCCCAAAGACCTCCCGTGTCGTGAGTCTTTCAATCTGGGCGGTCAAGGGAACCGGGACCTCATTTTTGTGGTTCTCCAACGCGTCGTGGGATTGGACAGACATGTTTAGCGGTGGGAGACCTAATCCACAGGGCAAGGAACAATCGGCTGTGAACAATCGGCTGTGAACAAAATGCGATGACGTACCGCAGAGAGCGAGGAAGCCAGTCCCTGAACGGACGGAATACAGCACTTATACCATCGAGGTGCCACGGCCACACGTTGAGGGGAAATGTGCTGTACATCTTGATCTGGTGGAGATCCTCCAACACATGATGCTTGGGCGTTGGGGATAAGATGTTGGTATACTCACGGGGAAGCTATGGAGAAGGATGGCTTGCAAAGGATTTCTCCACACATCTTCCAGTACCTGGTCTTTGTAGCGTTCACGGTCCAGAAATATGGACCTGGGGAAGGCTGGTTATCCCCAAACTTTGAGGTCCATTGACTGGCTGACTGGCGAGGCTCGAAGAGAGGGAGGTGTGCTGACCAGGAGGAGAGGGACAGCTACCGAGCAATCAACGTACAAGGTCGGGGAAAAAGGGGCCGCAGAATGGGCAAATTTGGTCACCGTGACGTTGAGAGCGTAACAGGGATGTCTGTCTTGGATTTGGTTGGCGGCGTGTCTCCGGGGGTGGAAGAATGGAGATGATGCGGAGGACTGCTTCCGCGCCACAAACGATGCCGTCCTGTGAGGCGTCATCTGTGACAAGACTGATAGAGAGTGTCAGTTTCTCCCCTGGCAGGCAATGTTTTGGACGGTAAGAAAGCAGAGAGTACCGGGAAATAGCGAACGACCGTCTGAACAGCATGGAGTATGAATAAACGCGAGACAGCCTGCTTGAGACTTGATCTCCCAAGCCTACCTTGAGGGCAGGGTAATTTCGAGACGCCACAAGGTTTGCCGACACCATCGACTGGTGCGTCGTTACATGTGATTGGAGACCCAGCCCAAAAGCGCTCGACGATTCAGCCGTTGTCAGCAATGCGGGGAAAGTTCAGGGGTTGTATTGCAGGATTCCTCTCTCAAGCAATGGATGGCGAGCTGCTCGGTATGACGACGCTGAGAGAAGACCCATGTCGACATTTAGACAGAGATTGCCGTCCGCATGGCGACCACAGAGACCAAAGATCTGGAGGAGCATTGATCATCAAACTTGCCGAGTCAAGGTGACGGTCCGCAGGCGCAGGAGCTGAAGCGTCCGGCAGAAGCTTTATCCAGGGAATTAGAAGCAATCCGAAGAATCCAGTGGTTGTGGCTGAGTGGTCGAGTGCGGAGTAACATTAGTTGGCCGTGATGGGCGCAGTCAGAGTTCACCAGCATCAGGCATCGATCCGTCGAGCTGGCCTAATACTGGGTGTCGTAGATCAACTGGGTTACATCAACCAAGGTCAACGTTATAACTGTGGCCAAGATCCGAGGAAGGAACCCTAGGCTTGCGAATGTAGTCAAAGTTAGGGAGAATTGATGGCTCAGCACAAGATCTATATCTCGAGCCCGATAGGACATCTCTAAGTGTGGCCATCCACTTGAGATTATGGTGGAAGAAGCGTCATAACGCTCGAAATAAATACACGATTCTCTACATGGACTAGGTAGTCAGGGCCGAAAAGGTCGAAAATGCTGGTCTGGCCATCTTGGAGGTATATGTGCAGAGCCTTAAAACCCGGCCAGGTGGAGGGAATGTAATCCCTTTGCATTCCTCGCATGCTCTCTGACTCTTCCTCAGAGGCCATGGCCGTTCCTGAGGACTGTCTGCTTCATCCCGTCTGCCCACCTTCTCAGAGCTAGCAATATGCTCTTGCGACTGCTCCACGTGGCATGTGGGGGTGCCGCGTGCATCAATGAATGAATGCAGGTGGGCAGCAGCTCCCACCCGGTCAATGCGATCTTTTGGTTTCTCTAGGGATAGAGTTTGAAAACAATCGAAAGGGGAGATATGTTCCTGCTGAACATCACGATTCAGGAATCCTGGAGGGATTGTAAATCAAGCGCTCTGATTGGCTGTGAGATTTGCCATCGCCAAGATCTTGAATACTGCAGCCAATCACAGCGCTGGACGGCTGTCTCTTCATTCATTTCTGTGAATGATCCTGCCAAGCACCTATGGCACATCAGGCACATCTGCTGCTCAGTCGCAGCCCTCCCTCCCTCAGACATCAATACCATCCATCTCACTCATACTCATACTTCCGCTCTGTCTTGGCGCTATTTCCTAGTTATCCAGCTCTGCATCACGTGACCATCCCATCTTTTGGTCCACTAACAGGGTCAACTGGCTTAGGACCTCATCCTCAGGGTCAACTACCTCAGGGCATGATCACCAGGTCAACTGCTCAAACAACCACGTGACCAGTCCATACACTGGTCATCAGTTCCTAAGCGCGGCCAGAATGACTCCGGACACCCCATTTCGACACCCCATACGCCACAACACCTCCAAACAAATTCACGCCAAGCAACGCAACAAAATATTGACTGTCTCCTTCTGGCCAGATCAGAATTGATAACAGCAAATCTCTTCCATCCACAACAATGGAGAAACATCCACACTGGATAACCCAACCATTCTACCGTGCCGCCTCCTCACTTGCCAACGTTGCTACAAAGCGCAAATCCACAAAGGACAAAGACTATCCCTGCTACCATGTCGCCAGAGTGTTTCGGAAGATTCATCGCACACGCGGATCCTATCTTAGCACTGAATATCTCGAGAGTCTCAATATCAAGGTGTCTGAGATGGATCTTGAAACCGGGAGGCCAGAAGACTCAGGACCGCAGTTCTGCAGACTGTATCCAAGGCGGGCATTCGACAAGCTCTTTGAGAAAGTTTCAGCCGAATTTGAATACTTAGATGAGGGGGACATGGAAAGCACAGGGTATGGGATTGCACTTACCATTCGGAACAGTTTGCACGAGATGGGGATGTTCGATTTCTGGGATCGATCAGGCATAAGTGCATACTTTCCTCGAGGGTGAGTGCCTTTCAAGTCTGACCAAATTATCTATGCTTACACACTTGTCTTCAAGGAGCGATACAGCAGTTGACATAACGCTCGGCTACACCAGCTGCCGGCTCGATGAACCCGACTTTCACAGCAACTTGGTTCTCCAAGCATACAACAAGTACATTCCACATCGAGGATGTATTCTGTTCGATGGAGCGGTTTCGGACGACCGGTTGCGGCGGAGTGAAGTGTTCTGCGCTACTGCTTTGATGGCTTTAAGGCTACAACAGGCCAAAAAGACCGATCTCATTGTTCCTGTAGGTATCTATCTTGATGACTGACTTGACACTAAATGCTCGACAGGTCTTCATTTACTCCATCTCTGGATTGCAAGGCCGTGTGATTCAAGCACATTACGAACATCCACACTTGATCATCCGGAAAACAAAACACATTGTGTTCGAGGAAGGGTCAACTGATGCCTTCAAACTCATGATGCGATGGATCTTGAATACTCCAACAGGCGATGTCAAAATGCCCCGCGAATCCAAGTACAGCGCGCACAATCTTGTCAAGATTCTCAAGATTTCGTTCACTGGTGGCAAATAGTCATGAAAATGGACAATCCGAACAAAGTTATGACAGAGTCATTCCGGCATCAACCGCATTAACAACTGTCAGTCCCAGTTCCCCATCGATCATGATCAAACTGACAATTTGACAGATTCGCCCACGATATTTCAGGCAATCGGTATCAAAGGCACATGCACCTCCTTGCTGGCAACCGGTCTCTTGAAGACTGCCATCACCATCGGATACGTCATCTTGGTCGCTCCAAGAGACGATTCCAATCCAAAAGCATTATACCGATGAGGCTGTTCCAAAGCGAGTGTGCCAGATCTGTTCGTAGACACGACCTGCCGCAGAGCAGGTTTCTGGCAAGGCCGTGCCGTCAGCATTCAATGGGAAATCTTGCTGCTCCGGACTCTGCCACTCTTGACCAAGGCGGGCTCTCTCGACCGAACGTTTGAATCGATGAGGAGCATGTCATGAATGTGAATCTTCTCACCTAAGTAGCCATCTTTCTCACGCCACTTCCGAGGCACCATTCTTTGGAGTAACACGAAGAAAGATTCTTCCTTTTCCGCCTTTTCGCCTCCTGGGGCTTTTGGGTCCCTATTGTTATGGACACTTGCCAATGGACAGAGGTCTTGGCAAGGTGGTCACACTCTCTTGGCACGATTCTTCTGTATAACCCTCCTGCCTTGCCGTAGATAGCTAGGGAATATCATCCTTCATCCACCGAACCCCAAAGCACCATAATACCTATGGTGTGTGACCTCACTGGACGCGACGACAACACGGCTGAGGGGCGACAACCTGGGCGGCACCGCCACTCATGTACCCGCCACTCGTGTACTCGCCACAAATGGGCGGCGCAGGCCTGGATAGATCGTTTTCAGCTGGCATCGGAATCGGACATCGGGAGAAGGTTTGAGCTGTCATTTGCGAACCTCTCTGGTTGCTGTTTATCTCTGCCCGGCCAGAGTGGAGTCCCAGCACTCGTAGTGGCCGCTAGCTATTAGCCGGTCGCCCAGGCGGGTTGCTGCTTGTATGTCAAGCCTGACGAGCTGAAAATTGGCGCCCAATGTGGCAAAGTAGAAAGTCAATCCCAGCTGGAGTGTGGCAATCTCCCTGTCACTGGGTCGCGAAATCTTGGGCGCACAGACTCGGTCTCCTGTCACCACTAATTCAGTCATCTAGGCTCTAGAGCGCAACCTCCCAGCAAAACAAGGAACGACACGACAGCCGAGAGCGTGTCTTCTGCTTCAGGCATGATGTTGTCATGCTCTTTATGATGACTTGAATCTGCAACAACCTCAGTGTGGCTCTTCGACTTGTCGGCAAGGAAAAAAGCGACGATTTGAATTTGGCGACCGGGGTCTTTTCAGTACCCACAGAGACCGCGAGGGGGAAGAAGAGATTGGCGAGAATTTGGCGAAGCTCCATCGCATCGTCATCGCTGGGTTCGAGTTCAATAGTTGCAGATCCCCAGCGATTGCACTCACGCATTCCGCGTCTGCATTGCGTCTCCGTCTACATCATCCTCGACAAGGTGCTGACGGGCGAGGTCTGCTGTCAGCGACGTTCTTTACCCTCTGAACTGTTCAATCCTTGTTCTTGGTGGTCGCTTCGTCGCATCGCATTGAGACGGCAGACCAGCCCGCTTCTCACCCTCGTGGGCATCAGGCTCGCCGGCCCTCTGCACCATGGACGCCTTTGGGTTCACCCTGATCGAGCGCCAGGTAGTCGCCAGCGTTCCCTCTGATGTTCTCGATGCTGACCGTTGAAACCCAGGCTCCGCGACTATACGCCCGTGATAACCAAACTCCCAGTTCGCCCTCGTTATCCGGTCTCATCGCGACCCTGATCCCTACTCTCATAATCGCGGTGGTCTTCTTTATTCTCTTCATCCTCTTACGTCGGAAATACCCCCGCCAGTATGCGCCCCGGACGTACTTGGGTGCGTTGCGTGAGCAAGAACGATCGCCGGCTCCGCCCAACTCGTTGTTTGGCTGGATCCCGTTTATGCACAAGGTCCGTTGAACCGGGTTTGTTCTTTTGCGCGCGAGGATCATGACTGACGACTCAGGCAGATCCCCGACGAATATGTCTTGCAACACAATTCCCTCGACGGCTATTTCCTTCTCCGTTATCTCAAGATCTCGGTGGTTATCTGCTTTGTCGGCTGCATCATTACCTGGCCCATTCTGTTTCCCGTCAATGCCACAGGGCAGGGCGGGCAGAAACAGCTCAATATCCTCAGCTTCAGCAATATCAAGAACAAGCAGCGGTACTACGCCCATACTTTCGTCGCCTGGATCTTCCTCGGATTCGTCTTCTTCCTCGTGACGAGGGAGTTGATCTACTACGTCAATCTCCGTCAAGCGTATCTGCTGTCGCCTCTGTACTCGCAGCGCATGTCTTCGAGAACGGTGCTCTTTCAGGCGGTGCCGACCGAGTATGCCAACGAGGCCAAGATCCGGAAAATGTTTGGCGACGAGGTGAAGAACGTCTGGGTCGTCCCGGACACCGAAGAGCTGGAGAAATTGGTCGAGGAGCGGACCAAGGTCGCCCTCAAGCTGGAAGGTGCCGAGACGGCGCTGATCAAAAAGGCCAACAATGCGCGATTAAAGTCGCTCAAAAAGAACCCTGATGAGCAAGTCCCCCCACCGGCCGACGAGGAATTGGGCAATGAATCGGGTTCGGCGGCGGCCCGATGGATCGCTCCCAAGGAACGGCCAACCCATCGACTCACCATGTTGATTGGCAAGAAAGTCGACACGATCAACTGGTCTCGAGAGGAGATTGCCAGGCTGAATCCGCTCATCGAGAAGGCTCAGAACGAGTGCCGCGCCGGGGAAGCCAAACCGCGCAATGCGGTCTTTGTCGAATTCTGGGACCAGACCAAGGCTCAAGCTGCCTATCAGATGATGGCCCATCATCAGCCGCTTCATATGTCTCCTCGTGTTGTCGGTCTGGGTCCAGAGGAAGTGGTCTGGTCCAATATGGGCATTACCTGGAAGACCATCACCTCCCGCAACATTATATCCATCGCCTTTATCGTCACTCTCATCATCTTTTGGTAAGTTTCACCGCCGTCACCATTGCCATCCCCTGTCCTCTCTGGCTTCAGGTACTAACGGCGCCGTCAGGTCGATTCCCGTCGCCGTGGTGGGCGCTATTTCGCAGATATCGTACCTCACCCAAGTGGCACCATTTCTGAGCTTCATCAACAACTGCCCCAAAGTGATCTTGGGCGTCATTACGAATCTTCTGCCCGTCATCTTGCTCTCCGTTCTGATGGCCTTGCTGCCCGTGATTTTGAGATTCATGGGCAAATTCGCCGGCAGAGCGACCCTCTCGCTCATTGAACTTCACTGTCACGAATCCTACTTCTGGTTCCAAGTCATCCAGGTTTTCCTCGTCACGACCATGACATCGGCCGCCAGTGCCGCGGTGCCCACCATTATCAAGAATCCCGGATCGTTGACGACGCTTTTGGCCCAAAATCTCCCGTTGGCGGCCAACTTTTACATCTCGTATTTCATCCTGCAAGGCTTGACCTTTTCGTCCGGCGCCTTGCTGCAGATCGTGGGATTGGTCTTATTTTACGTGCTGGGAAAAGTCCTCGACACGACGCCGCGAAAGTTGTACAACAGATGGTCTTCACTGTCGTCCCTCGGATGGGGGACCGTCTTCCCCGTGATCGAGTACGTGAACAATATCCCCCCCGTGTGGTCACCTCTAACATTGTCCAGGCTCTTGACCGTCATTTCCATCACCTACTCGGCCATTGCGCCTCTGATTTTGGGATTCGCCACGATCGGGCTCCTCCTGTTCTACTTCGCGTTTCGATACAACCTCCTGTTTGTCAATAGCTCAGGCGTCGACACCCGGGGCATGGTGTATCCCAAAGCTCTCCAACACACCCTCGTGGGCTGTTATCTCGCCGCTCTCAGCCTGATCGGCCTCTTTGGCATTCGCGCCGCTCCCGGTCCGCTGGTGCTGATGGTGATCTTCTTGATCTTCATGATCCTGTATCACATCTCTCTCAACTCAGCTTTTCGCCCCCTTCTGCTTTACCTGCCCCGATCGCTCGAGGCCGAAGAAGACGCCCTCTTGCGGGCGGAAAGTGGCGTGACCTCTGCCTCCGACGGGCGCGTAGAGGCCCACATGGCCGAGAAGAACGGCGTCGAGAATGTGAAGCTCAGCAAAGAGCCGACACCTGTGACGGCGCCGTCAAAGACGTTCCTGTTCAAGAAGTTTCTGCGACCCGACATCTACTGCGACTACGCGGCCATGCGCCGGCTGGTGCCGCACGACTTCGCCGAAATCCGATACTCGCCCGAGGTCGAGAGGGACGCCTACCAACACCCTGCCGTGACCAATGTGACGCCGTTGCTGTGGGTGCCGCACGATGAGATGGGCGTGTCGGGGCAGGAATGCGCCCACACCAACAAGGTGACGCCCATTACAGACGAAGGCGCTCACTTTGACGAGAAGGGCCGTCTTCTCTGGGCGGACGACACAACAGGCGGCCGGCACCCTCCGATCTGGGAGGAGAAGATTTACTACTAACGTCACGCACGCGCATGGAATTTTCGCTCCGTCTTTGGCACGTTTATTGGGTCTTCAAGGTGCAGGTGGCAGCAACAACAATCAAGGCTGGTAAAATAAGTGGCGTTTTGGCTTGGGTTGCGCCGTCAGATGTTGTCTTCATGTCCTGTCAGGGAATGTGGCAGTGAACTGTTGGCTGGACCTTATCTGATCCGATCTGGGAAGGGAAGGGACCGGAGTGTTGGATACTCCATACCTTTTTCCTTCTTCCCTATTTCCTTCTCGTTCTCCTTTTCAGTCCTTTGAAACGATACCAGTCACTCGTGAAGAAACAAGTCAAGCAATAACGACAACCAACAATAATTTAGCGCGGGGAGCGTATTTACTCCTGCTGATGAAGTGGTTACAGAATAAGGAATACACGACCTGCATAATTTTTCTTTTTCACTTTTCTTTTCTACATCTGTTTGTTTGTTTTGGGAAAAAAGGAACTCCCACAATTTCTTGGGCAAGCAAGTTCATCTTCCTGTCGTACTGTGTCAATTTGTGGTCTTGAGCCGCTGGCGGAGGAAAATTACGGCTTCAAGGACCACCATAACCTCCATCTCCAGCTTCTGTTCATGTGGCAGTGCAGTGGCAGCAAAGATTGCCAGTGGAAGGTAAACGGGTGTCGATACCCGTTCAGGGGTGCCGCTGATCACGGCAGGTCCAATACGCCTGTCGATGTATGTCCGGCTTCTTGAGTTGGGGAACCAAGATCCGAGGCTGGCCGACTCTGACCAATCAGGTCAGTTCGCGCCAACGGTTGCGAAAACCATACAGGCAAGACTGAGTCAGCAAGCTAAGACCCGAAATGTTTGGCCTGACCTGTGATTGTCAGAACTCTGTTTCGTGGCTAGCTATGTGAGGCGCACTACTGGCTCAAAGACTTCGCTCACCCAGCAACCATGGGCAGATCTCATTGGTGGAATTGGTCAATTCCTGGCCTCAATTCCCCCTGGGGTCGGAAGCAAAGCAATGCAGGAGTGCAAGGATACCGGGATAAAGATATGCATGCAGGACGGGGGCCAACGGGCGCGGAGACGGGCGAACGGAAAATTCGAGAGCTGGTTGGTCAGTTGTGGTGATGCCGGACTGAGGACGGAGAGTCGGGAGAAAATGCAAAGCCATTAGGAAAACTTACAGGGATCGAGCCGGAGACAAAATTCGGGACGGGAGAAAGAAGAAGAGACCGGGGATATGGCCCTAACTCGGTCCGCGGAGGGTCTTTGGAGAAGACGCAATCAATCCAAACAGCAAAATAATAGCAATCAAATCCGATCCCAGCCCGGGGTGAGCCAGGGCTGTTCTGGCTCGCAGGAAAGACATTCCAGGTTTAGCGAAGTTTGCCGAATAAATACCGGATCGGTGATTTGAGCGGAGGAGGAGAAGTGGATGGGCCGGCGCCCCTTCTCCCCCCGGTCCAGCAGGGAGGAGGAACAAGGCGGACGCAAATAAGGCCACCAGGCCAACTGGCCGTGTGGTTGGTTGTGACCGCGGAAGACCCGAGCTGGGGCATTGCAAGGGCGGCGAGTGGGCCCACCGGACCTATCGCCGTTCATGTCCTCTTCTTCCTCCACATCGGAGTTTACGTGTCCAAGAGCATGAGAGCAAGGAGGGGGCCGACCGAATTCCAACTGCCCAAGATCTGCCATCACGGTTGCAGGGCCTTTTGACTCGTGTGCTCATGACTCGAAGATCCGTTCGGCAAACGCCTCCTTCGCTCGAGGTGGGCCCGGCCATCGCCCATCTGCGTTACTGGTGCTTGGGCTTGTTTGACACGGTGATCACCCGCGTGGTCGATAGAAGGAATCGTGGACCGGAGGCCAGACTAGTGACACATTCGGCCAGGGACGCCGCCATGGCTGAAGTTCCGGCTTTAAACTCTGTTGTCCATGAACAATGTTAACCAGCTTGGATTGCCTTTTTGCTGTGCCAATTGCTGGTGGCCCTGTGTGGACTGAGCAGGAACTACTACTGATAATCGTCGGTGCGAGATCGACTCTTTCTTGCATCGGCCTGGAGGTGCCGGCTTTGACCGCTACCCGCTGCGGCTACTGCACGGAGCCGTGGCCAGGCTTTGCGAGAGGAAGTCGACGGCGGCTATTTCTGGAATTGTCAGACCAGGCCAAGTCCGGTGACTGAGCTCCAGATTCATCTGACTCCCCCAAGCAATGCTCAATGATTCTGCTGGCAACGCTGATTTGTTAATGGCTGTGATGGGCATTATTTGAGTAGGCCAATTTGTTCCACATGACTGAACCATGATTGCGTGTTGATCACCTCTTGAACAAGATATATCCACCCTGGCATGACACGCTACTGGTCTGGGATGTGGAGGTCCGCCAGCCATGGCGGATATTGGGCCGGGGCAGGATGAACCGATGGGCTAGATGGCCTCGCCGCCTGACGGAGGTGATGGATGATTATGGCAACTTTCCACCACCAGCAGGCTGAGCTGTCTGGCCGAGGGAGGGCCGTCGGACAACTGGAGGACAACTGGATGCCACTCCACGAGGACGACAGTCGAGCACGTTTCAGTCGTGCACGCGGACGGATGTGGCCCAAGTGAAATTCGGATCTGCGACGAGACCAAAATGTCTGTGGATGCCTGCGCTGCACCTGGAGGACTGATCGATCATCAGTGGCGTCTGACCAGGCGTTGGCAGCTGTCTGGTGGGTGGGTGACAATCTGCCTGCATTAGCCCAGCATCCAGCGCAGCACAGCGCCGCAACAGCACAGCACAGCAGATGGATTGGCCATATTAACACCACTGTTGCTTTTCCCTGCGTGGTCACCGCTTGTCGTGGCCTGATTGGCTGCCTCGACACACAGGAACTTGTGGGATGGATATGATGATCGACTCCATTTGCGAGCTTTGGCCGTCAAGATCGACGGGGAATGACATGCAGCCCGATAGACGAGATTTCATGTCGCTCCTAGGCCGCACGAGAAGGTAGGATCGTCACGTCTCGCCCAGTTCGAGTGGTAGTGACCAAGCAAAAACAAGAAATGCTGGTGGTGTCATGGAGACATGATTGCCCCCTCTCCGCATATACACGTGGACTGATCTTTTGTCCTCGCCGTTTGTTGCGGTTGCTCTGACTGCTGACCACACGAGGAGTAATAACAACCCCTGCGAGGTGACACCATCCCAACCCTGTCGCCCCGGGCCGGGGACGGGAGGGAAGGGTCAGGAACGATGGGGTGTATAATTGGCATAAGCGAGCCGAGCCTGCGATTGCTGAGCGAATTAATCGAAGACTTCCCTCGTGAGACGTGTAATCGTGGCCAGTGGTGGACGGCGTGCTGATCCCCTTGACCGCATTCATAGACGATGCCGTCGATAATCGATCGGACAACGGTGAGCACGACGAGGTCGTCAATAGTCGCCATGAGGCGCCTCCTATCCTCTGATCCTCCTCGGCCACACACGCCCTCTACCGTCGGCCGAAGACAATGGCAAAAATGGTTCGAGATGGCAGCTTTCATGATCGATCGTGGCGTCCACAGCATCCACAGCCACGGCCACGACGCTACTTTGGGATAAAGCTGCGAGCCGGACCGTGCGGATGGCTGGTAGGGGTGACAGTCTTCTGGCCTGTTCATGGTCAGCGAAGCGCACCTCACCACTCACCAGAGCGCGCCGTCATCGTCTGTCTCGGCGCTTGCAAAGCGACCACATCGTGCCCCACTGCCGCTACTCTTCTTCCCCCCCTCTCCCCGCCGCTAGCCCGACCGTCGGCTAGTCGATGGTGCGCTGGCTTGAGCCTGTGAACAGGGGAAAAGATTGACTCTCGTACCCGCTAGGGAAGTAACATTAATGCAGGTCGCGACAGGATCCTTTCTTGGCACCGGTGAACGGTGGCCATGGAAGTCCAGGACCCTGTCAGGTAGCGGCCTGGCCGGGCCTTGCCTAAAGACTCTGGCGGCGGCTGCTGGCACCTCACCCATCTTACTCGTCAAAACGGTCGACCAACATTCCAACCGTCTTCCACCACCCACACCGCACCCACGGAGCGCAGGCAATATCCATCGTCCCTCTTCGTTCCGCCATCGGGTCATCCTTTCCCACACCGCTGCTGCCTTTCAGCGTTGCTGTCATCGTTGGTGTCATCGTCAAAGCATCGACGGTGTTGACTGTCGATGATCTGTTGACCGTCCCGGCTGTGGGAGAGAGGCTCTCGTCCACGCCCGAGACTGCATCCCACGCGGGATATTGTGCACCAGCTCAGCTGACGACCGCATCGCCCGTCACGGATGGAATGACGAAGCCATGATAACATCCTGATGTTGCTGTCCTGACCGTGCCTCCTTCATCACCGTGTCTCTTGGTCAGGCCTCCCGAGGCCGACGACACGATGGCTGCTGCTCAACCACCCATGGGCCCGACCGCCAGCTTCGTCTATCTTGTCGACAACATCCCGGTCTGGCAATCTCAGATGGCCGCGCTCTCTGTGCATGCGGGCCAGAAGAATGCCGAATTCGTGGCCGAGTATGCCCGGCTCGTGAAGCAGGCCCGGCCGAAAGGAAAACGAGTCAAATCGCCGTCCGTGTCATCCATCCACAGCGACAAAGACCAGCCGAAAGATGATGATGGCCATGATCCTCCGCCATCCCCCGCGCATGCTCCCGTCGACCCCTCGCCCACGCTCTCTGGCCGGGTGGAGATTGATCCCTTGGAAGCGGGAAACAAAGACTTGTACGCCGAGGTGCGAAGGAAGAGGAAGCCAGAAAACTCGATCCGCTCGGGTGCTTCGGGTCCGCAAAAGTTCCGAAGTAAACGTCAGGTGGTGATCTACTATGACTCTCACTTGCAGGAACAGCTGGACTCGCTCGTCAAGGCCGTCGGCCTCGCTCGAAACAATTTGCGGAAAGGACGGAACGCGTTGACGGCGGCCAAGGGATTTCAGCTGCCGACTTTGGCCAGACGGTATGATTACACCGCAGATTCGTTGGATCATATCAGAAGCGCTATCGTGTCCCGCAAGGGCTCCGCGCTGATGTCCGACAGCAAATACTCCCGCGGCTCCCGTTCGCAGCCCGTGTCAGACGACGAAGCGGCGTTTGTGCAGGCGGATAAAGAGCTCGAGGCGATCCAGTCACTGTGCGAGACGGCCGCTCATCAGTTCCTGCGAGACGGCGATTGCCGGACGGAGCTCGATACTATTCTACAAACGATGAACACGGTCCTGGCCCAGGCCACGTCGGCCGTGGAATTGTTGCAGAAGTTGGAAGAATCGAAAGCTAAGGAGAAGGAGTTGGCGGCCGACGACGCCAATGACAGTGTCACGTCGTCAGACAGGACGAACACTGATTCCGACGCCACTCTTTCCACTCAACCCTCGCTCGACATCCTCAACGACTCCAGCCATGGTGCTGACGCCAGCCAGGGCCTCCCTCCTGCTCCCCGCCGGACGGTGGATGGCGACACGAACGCCCGAGGAGGCTTTACCGGTACCCTCCCGGTGTCCAAGGTGTGTCAGCCGGCCATCATGACGACCGATATCGAAGTCGATGATACCAGTGATCAGAGTTCTATCAACGTCGATATCAGTAAGTTCCGCATGACGAAAAACGGGGAGACGCCGAGGCTCCGAAGACGAGACTTCCCGCACCCTACGGCGGGTTGAGGGCGTTGTACCATGGTCCGAAGCGTCCCACTTTGACGCACGAGAATATTTCTTTGTTGTTGAGTTTCTACTGCTATTGAGCGATTTGATTTCGTGTATCAGCATTTCAGCAGGGTGAATGAGCTGGAGCGGAGCGGAATTGAGCGAGACATATTAAGCTGGTGGGTGGTATTGTTGAACTATACTGGGTTGTCAGGTGCTGGAACAGCTGGAACAACTGGATTCTCGGCTGGACCAGTGGGTTGCTGTGGATGGCTGGTTGCATGCGGCGACCGGATGACGACAAAGAGAGCGGCGACCAGATGATCAAGGGGCGAAATCATCGTCAAGCCGCCATCAACGAGGTGGGAATATCAGATCATCGGACCAAGCCAGCTTACGAATTCTTTTTGGCCCAGGGACGGGCGTTTCTCGGGTCGACTCACCGCCTGGCCACCTCATTATCTAGACCACCCATCATCATCATTATCTATCACTATGCGACTTTGAAGCAAAGCAGGGCTGATGCATCGGATGGACGGGACGCCTTTTAACGGCCGTGTTGATTGGGAGTTTGTCATTTCTAGAATGTCCAAAACAGAAACATTTGTTCATATTACCAATTTTCCATCCAAAGCCGAAGCTGAAGCCGGTCAAATCACGTTTGACAGTCAAGCTGAATGTGAGCGCTTATGCCAGCACACGTGATCGTCTTCGGTGCCGATCAGGCTTAGATTTATGCATGTTGTACGTATATCAGTCTTGGAAGTGGAGTGAGTGCTGTTCTTCTTTTTGTAACTGGGTGTATGCTTGATGTTGTTCTTCCTGACACCACTGTACACTTGACGATATGTTGCGAACATGGGTATTGTTAGCTCGTGGGTTAGCTCGAACGCCGTTTGCTCCTCCTTCTGTCGTGTCATGCCACACCATCACCTTCCATCCCACTCAACAGGTGTTGGTTCTCAGACCACCAGATGCCCTGTAGTCACTTTGTTGGCTGATGCATTGCTTCCAGAATCGGACCTTCGCAGGGTGGATGGGTGAGGTCGACGAAATGTGGCTGCACCACTTCCTCTGGTCGTGCGATTCGTCATTCGTGACTCTTTGTCTCATTTGCATCTGGACGGACGGTCGACGCAGTGCTGGGTCAAGTTCAACCACCGTTGCTCGCGGCCGCTGCTCCCGCGGCGGCAGCAGTGGCCTGCTGACTCGCCGCCTTCACCCGGGCCTCCTGCACCACGCCCCAGAACAACTTCTTCTTCACCTCGCTGGCCAACAGGCCGGCCACTTCTTCGCTGGCGATCTTGTTGCCGCCCCGCACGACCTGCTCCATCGCTCCATCGCGCACGACTTTGAAGTTCTTGTCCCCACTGCCGGCCAATTCCTGACCTCTTCGGCCCATGCTCGCAGCCGTCTTCTGCTTCCGAGTCGCTTCTCCGATTTTGACGGCATGGTCAGCGATCTGCTTATTGGCGTATTCTCGGTTCGTGAAGAGAGGGGACTGTGACAAGGTCGACGTCCAGTACTTGTTCCACAGGAGGCCCAGGAGGTGAGAGTCGAGCGTAGACTTGAAATGCGTCACTTCCAACGCGTAATATGAGTTGGCGTACGCGCCAAAGTCCTCGATTTTCCCCATTGGGATCGTCTGGAAGTCGTCATCGTTGGTGAATTGTTTGTCCTTGGGCCGTTGACCCTCGGGATAGGTTCGGAACGCACCGATCTCGACCTTGCCCGCACTGACGGTCCGGTCTGGGTCGATGACGACGGCCACAAAAGGGTCGAGGACCAGCTGTTGGTTCACCTGTGTATTGACGTCGATTCCCGAAAGCCAACAGCCATAACCAGGGTGTGAGTGATACCATCCGATCGGGTTCTCTTCCTGGCCTCCTCCTTCCCTGGACAACGTTCCGAAGTTGACCATGTACTCGTCGGCTTCACTTTGAGCGTTGACTCGTGTTTCCGTCCCTTCAACCGGGAGGCGGAAGGCATCGGTGATGATGATGGACTCGCCACTCACGTAGCCGACCATGAGGCCCATGATCTCGATGCTGCCCCCGGATCGCGCGTGAGTCGTCATTTTGAGCAGAGCCAAGGCTGAAATGCGGACGTGTGAAAAATAGTTGGGATCTTTCTTCCATGGTTCGGCATCTCGAAGCGCTTTGTATTCTTCCGCGTCTGGAAGGCTGTATAATGCGTTCTGAGTCGGATCGACCGTGATGATGTTGTTCTCGGCCTCCCAGGTCCGCTGGGCCGAGAGTGTGGACATGGTGCTGCACCAGAGAGGAGAGTGGGAGCCAATGTTATTTAGTGAGGAGAAGAGTGCTGGGAGCGTGCCGTCAGTCAGTCAATCAGTCCGTCTCTCTGTCTGTGCCTGGCCACTGAAGCCGCCCGAGTTCTGCCGCCGCGTGGTGGAGATGGAAGGCGGTGAGAGTTCGGAAAATTGTTGCTTGGGCGACGCGGACCTCCCTCCCTAGTGGGCGCCACCGTAAACACGCGGGCAGAGTGCCCTGCAATGACATGCTGACCTCGTATCCTTTGACCACTCAGACTCGACACATGCCACCAGCGCTGGCCGATCCTTCCTGGATGAACTCTTTCATTCACCACCGCCACTTTTACCACTGATCGGGAACAACGACGTCTCACTTGCTCGGCTTCGGGCACGAGCTCAATCACGATCACAGCGTCATCTACTCCAAGACTGACGAGCAGGATGCCTGCGGCAATGGATACCAGTTATCTGACGACCCAAGTCACCACCATCATCGGACAACTCCACTCCATATTCGACGAGATCGGAGTCCCGCGAAATGAACGAGAATCTCGAGAGACGGAGGTAATGAATATCAGCGACTGGATGAAACCAATCCGCTAACGGCGGCTCCAGCTGTTCGCGGCATTGTCAGAAACCTTGCACAATCAGCTTCGCCTGGTCAACAGGTGAGTAGTGACGACCAGTTCGTTCCAGGAGGCGCGACTAATAATGGGTCATGGTCAGCGAAAAAAATGAAATGACCGAGGAAGCGCAGAACATTATCAAAACCATAAAGCAGATGGAGACGTCGCTGGACGACGAAAAAGATCGAGGCTGCTATGACCTGGACACCAATGGACTTCGCGTGACATACCCGCTGATGGAATGTCTGCGCGATCTCAAAGAGAAGTACAATACCGTCAGCAGATTGCATCGGGAACGCTTCGAGCAGGTGAAAAAACTGGTCCAAGCTCTCGAGTCCTACTCTTCACATCTCGAATCTTCCTTTGTCAAGATCCGGCTCCCCCCTACCTCCTCCAACACCTGTCCTCCCAATTTCGACCTTTCGCCCTCGTACGTCGCGACACTGGACGACGAATTTACGCGAGTGTACGACGAGTACAACCGGAGAGTCGGCACCGTTCACACAACCGCGGAGGAGATTGTGCGGTTATGGTCCGAGTTGGGCATCCCACAAGCACAGACAGACTCGTCCATCGTTCAACATTACCGTGACTCTCCCGAGCAACTTGGTCTCCACCAGTCCGATCTCGACCGACTCCGGAGCCGGCGCGACAAGCTCTTGGAGGAGAAAAGGGGTCGAGAAAGGCGGATCAATGAAATGAAAAAGTCGATCGAAGGACTTTGGGATCGGCTCGGAATTGAAGAGCCTGATCGAAAGGCATTCTTGGCGGCCAACCGTGGTTGTGGTTTGAGGGCGATCAACGAGTTTGAGGACGAGCTGGCGAGGCTGAACGAACTCAAGAGACAGAATCTCCACTTGTTTGTGGAAGATGCTCGCGTCAGGTTGCAGGAGCTCTGGGATTCGTTGTACTTTTCCGAAGAAGAGATGCTGGACTTTACTCCCGCCTTTTCAGACGTCTACAGTGACGCCCTGCTCTCGGCACACGAGGCCGAGATTGAGAGGTTGACGACGCTGAGGGAGCAACGAGCACCCATACTCGCGGTCGTGGAGAAGCACAAGTCACTCATTGCCGATCGCGACGCTCTTGCTGCCTCGGCCAACGACGCTTCCCGGTTGCTGCTCAAACCACAAAAAGGCGAGAAACGCGATCCAGGGAAACTTCTTCGGGAAGAGAAAATGAGGAAGCGCATTGCAAAGGAATTGCCCAAGGTGACAGCCGAGCTGACAAAGGTATTGGAAACGTATGAGGACGAGTATGGAAGGCCGTTTTTGATTCATGGCGAAAGATACTTGGATGAGATCGCGGCCACCGAAGTCAAGGCTCCACCACCGCGCTCCAAGACTCCCAATGGTTTGCCACCTCGATCAAAGACGCCTGCTCCTGCTCAGCCGGCCAAAAATGGTTCATCGGCAGCGGCCAAGTCAGTCCCAGCTTCCGCGCGACCTGCCAGCGCCATGAAGGGCCCAGCACCACCACGATCTACCACAAAGACTCCCACAGCGCAGCGGCCAGGAACAGTGAGGCAGAATCCGCAACCTTACTCTGCGGCCACGGCACCTCCATCACAGGCTCGATCGCCTTCGAGGATTCCTGCCCGGGTACCACTGGGCAATCTCCAACATGGTGGTAACTCCCCCGAGCGAGGTCGCAATCCTCCTCAGCCTTCTGCCCACGGGATTCAGCAGAACTATGCAGCGCACGCAAGGACGATGGGCCCGCCGCGAGCACCACCACCAAAAATGCGTGACCTGTTCGTCCCGCCCCAAGAGCAGACCCCAGGGATAGTCAACTCCCATCAACCGGTTCTACCCCGTCCTGCGAGCACCATATCATCCGGGTCGAACGAAAGCAGTCGGTACGTCCGACCGATGAGCCCCGAAGACGTATACGACGATCATCAGGAAGAACGGATGTCATACATGTCGGCATCCGTCTTGAACCGTGATCGACCGTACCCACAGTACCCGTATCATCATCATCAGCCGCAGGAGCAGCAGCAGCAGCAGCAGCAGGCTGATCCCTATCATCACCACTCTTCATCTATACAGCATCGACACACCCAGCCCAATTCAGCCCCTCCCACATCAACACTGTCAGCGACATCTGGATCGCGGCAGGCGTCCGACACGTCGTCGAACTTGACGACCGGGACGACGGCGAGCGGCAGCGAGAATTGGGAGACGTATTCCGACACCAGCGAGCTAGAGCCCGAACGGGACGTCCGAGAGGCGTACTTCGCCCAGGCCCGTCATGCTCCGGCCGGTCACGGTGATGCGAATGGAGGACTGAAAAGAGCTGCGCCTGCTGGTGGTGTCGGGTTGCCACACGCTGGCCATATGGGACCGCCCCCGCCGAAGCTGGCCAAGACGAGGCCATATCCGGAAACGAGGATGGAGGAAGCAGGAGATGAGAATCGGATGATGGTGGCGAATGTGAGGGTCGAAGGCAGTGATACCGCCTGGAGCACCGAGGTCGAGGAGTATTGATCGGCTAGCCGAACACCTATGAGCTAAGAAGAGCATTTTCTTTTCCTTTTTTTTCGGGTCATCCTCCTGGTCTCCTGTTTACCCCTTGTCCGTCGATTGGAAACTGTGTATTCACCGGGGGCTGTTGTGCATGGATTTGCGGTCAAGGAGACGGGGCGGCGTTCAGGCGGTGGAACCCAGCGTTTTCACCGTGTAGGAGGAAAGGAATGGACTTGTGGATTAGGTGAAGAATGGACGAGATTTGGTCCTTATATGCAGGCAAGGGATGTACATGTAGGTCAGATGATGACAGAAAACCGATCATAGCTGCTGTCATCAGTCATTTGATCTTTGTCCCTTCTTTCCCTTTTTCTTCTGTGTTGAAATTTCTTCGGCTTGACTGGTTGGATTGGAGGAGGGAGGCGCTGTTGGAAGGCCGCCTTTCTCGTTTTCATTCCGCTTATTCTGTCTCTGGCTGGATGAACGTGCACACCACATAGGTTCGCTGACTGTCCTTGATATACTTGATTCAACTCTGGAGTTTTGCACACAACAGGTGCAGCAGGCGGCATCCCTTCGAACCGCCACGCTCTGATAGTATCTGGTATTGGGATTAAGAGGCGAAGAAATTTCGATCGAGTAAGGAGGAGGAGGTTGCCGCATTGTGCCGAACAATATCTAACAACAGTGCAGGTAGACACGGAGGTCAGGTGGTGATAAAGTAATCAAAAGACATGCAAATCCATGGCGTGATTGTCGAGCATCAGCAGGAAGACCTTGTCGGACAGGAGAGTGAGGCTCCAGATCTTCGGACGAATATTCGGCCAATCCATCAGTAGCAGTCATCTTCACGGCCCGCAGACTTGCCGGTGCATGGTTTTACCGTGATTATAGTCCCGCTTCGGTCGCAGACTCTAAAATGGAGGTCAGAACGTAAAGTGGAGATTGCCTTCCTCAAGAGCAGGGAGGAGCGGAATTCGTGCGGAGGCCATTCGTTGGTCAAGAGCGGGTAGGATCAGGTGCGGCCATATTAGCAATACACCTTCCAAGGGATCCTCAGGCGCAGAGTGAAAATGATCTGCCGATATTGACGGGCATGCCACGGTCGAAAACTGACAGTGATCTTTCATATCCTCTCTGCCTCTCGAGATGGTCTATCATGGCGTTGATTTCCACGGCCACCGCCGTATCATCTGTTGATTCGTTGACGTTGGCGGTGATTGTAGCTTGAATTCGACATCTCACTCTGTCGAACTTGATCCTCAGTCGAGCGAGATGGTCATGGGCCAGACTTTCTTTGGCTAGAGGATGACATTTCGGATGGCCATCGTAGAGCGCCGTTGCTCCCTATCGCATTCACTCTGCCTCTGCTTTCTCCGCCCTGCTTCTTGGTGCGAAAATCGGCACATATCTCGTACTGGATCGTCCCAGAAGCATAATCTCAACTCTTGTTCGAGCATGTCCCAATCCCTCGCCTCATGATACCTATCTAGAAGCTGATCCATCACGCTGTGCCAACCAGAGGGTATTTTCTCGGTATGCTGCAGGACAGCGCCGATGAGCATGACGGTCCACAAAAAACATCTCCGGTCAACAGCCTCAGTACCGAGTTCTTCACCGGTGTTGGTCGCAGTGGCACTGCCGAACAATGCCCCGATGGCTTTTTCATCGAGCGCATTTGGTCGTTCCTGAAAATAGATGAAGCGAAGCAAGTAACAGTAGGCGATGAGGCCGTAGCAGAGAAAATGCTCCGTGGGCGTCGTGTGAAGAGTGGCCAGACGGTGGAAATCTGTCAGCATGGTTCGAAGCTTGCACAAGGAGTTTGTCTCAGTCTCCCCTCTCGCCTTCCCCGCGGACAGATGTGCTCTCTGCGCACCGAGGTCGTGGAGCAAGCGGATCATTTGGAGGGAAAAAATCCCGTTGAGACCGACGTCACAAAACCCCTGCGGCAGCTTGGACAACATCTCGCACACTTCTGGTTTAAAAGGATGGGTCATGTATATTGGCAATTCTGCCTTTTCGACCATCGGGCCCGAATGGGTGTTGACCGTGGCCAGCGTGGCCGGATCAACCAAGAAGGACCACAGAGCTTCATACGCGAGCACGTTGTGCTTGATCAGCTGTTCCCATGGGGAACTGGACTTGAGACCTCCTCGGACTTTCACCACCTCCCTCATGACCTGGACGTTAGACACGGCCGACGTGTGATCGCCGAGGACATAATCGATGGTTCCGAGGGCCGCAATGGTCAGAATGGTGGCGTCGTCAGCGCATTGATGAGACACGAGAAGCCTCTTCCGGAGTGTGTCCATGACATTGCGCCGATGGAAGACATATGCGCCGTCGTGCCGACTTGACCGGCCCTGATCCGTCAACCACGCGGCGCGACACAAGGCAATAATGGCCTCGAAGCACATGTCATGTTGCAGGGCAAAGGGCCACAAGAGAGACAAATAAGGGTTCGAATGGCCCTCCAAGGCAAAGGGAACCCCGTGTTGAGGTGCCCATACTTGGATGACTGCGGCATCCATTAGTCGGGACTGACAGACGCAGTGAAGCATCTCATGCTGGGATCACATACAAAACTGGGCCATCCGGGCCACACAGGACGTCGTCTGGATAGGAAACGTCTCGAATGGGTCCAGGAGGTGGCCATTGGTCGGTGATTTGCGCAGCAGGACCGGGCGCCCAACCGCCCGCCGCTTCAATGCCTCCTCGGCCTTGTTCTTGAGCGTTTCAATCTCGAGCCCCGGCAGCTCTTTGGCGCCATGGCCACGGCCAAGGCGAGGAGACGTTGGCGACTTCTTGGATTGTTGTAAGCGCGACCGTTTCAGGTTAGCCCGTTCGGCATAACTCTTGGGGGTGAGTATCGACAGCGTCAGTACGGGCTCCTGCATCATCGCTGGAGACTCCACGGAGGAGAGAGCGTGAGAGGGGTATTCCAAGAGATTGCCAGCAACATGGTCCACCAGGCTCTCTTGCGAGGACCGGGCATCCAAAAGAACGAGAAATGTCAGAGGGGGTCAAAAGGGCATGAGCCCCGTCAGCAAGCTTGGCGCTGACACCGGGCTGTCAGCGGAATTATGGGCGTCGAACTTTGCCTGGCAGCTGGTGAAGAGTGTCGCCAGCTGATGGGTACGTGTACAGCGACGGTCCAAAGGAGTTTTACCTTCTCTGATGCATGGCTCGCCACGGGCGCACGGTCGGCAGCCATGGGGAGGCACCAGGGGGCGGCGCAGAAGTCTGAAAGAGATCATCAGGTACATTCGTCGCTTGCTACGGAGAGTCGCCGACGCAAAAATGCGACCGGTGAGTGTTTGTCGCCGTGAACGAGCTGGCTGACCGTCGCTCTATAAGTTGGAGACCGACCAAAAACCTCGCCAGACTGCCGAAGCGGGAGTCGTCAAAAGGCATCCGGACCTCTACCCTGCATCCTGGAAATAGCGCTACCAGCCGTGGCTTTGCCTGCAAGCCTCTATTTAAAGCCGGCTGTCCTCAGCACCTGGAACTTGGCACTGGCTGTGGTTGGGTCTGGCTACACAACAACCACAACAGCCACCACTACACATCCCACTCGTGGGCCTGCTATATTTACCCGGCGGCCTCTCATGTCTTGTTGTTGCAGAACATGGCCGTGCCCACCGTCAGTGGGATGCCGGAACAGCGACACCGTTCTGAAACACCATCATTCGCGTCCGTGGAGCTCCACCTTCAGCCGCCGCACATGCCAGCACCGACGCCAATGCCAGTGATGGCTTTGCACTTATCGATCTCAAAACAGGGGTTTTCCCAGCTCAACTCACTTTTGCCCGCCACTGTCCCGTCGAGACAGCATCCAAGGGTCACCGCTCTCTTCCCGTCCGTTGCTTCCTTCTTGCTTCATGTTCTTGTCCTTTGTCATTATTGTTGTCGTTGCAGTTACTGTTGCTGTTGCTGTTCCTGTTATCGTTGTCCTCGCCCTTTATTCTATTCTGCTCGCGTGCTGCCGCCGTTGGTCGCAAGTGGCCCCTCGTCGTGGTCATGGCATTTTCTGCGATAGATATTTCATGACAATATCATGCCGCGGTCCAAGCAGAGACGTTGGTCGTGGAGGCACCGACGAAAAACGGTCATTGTCGGCCAGCTCGCTGCGATCCTCCTTTTCATCCTATTGCTCTATCACAACCACCGTGATCATCCACATGTGTGGACGGACGGGCCCCCTCTCCCGCCTGAACCCTCGGCTGCCTCGTCTTCGCACCCCAACCCGCTGCTCGAAGAGCAGGCTAAGTTCTGGCGGGCGCTCTACCAGATCATCCTCAACAACGACCCTCAATGCGACAACAATCCTGAATCGGCGACGCCGGCCAAGCTGGACATCCCCTTCGATCCCTCTCACAAACACCCCCGACCGGATGTATTGTGGATCGAGGCCGCCAATGTCCAACGCCTGCGCGAGGCCCACTCCAATTTCGTCAGCGACATCCGAATGGGACCTCCGACTCTCGTCTACCAGCCGAGCACGCGCGGCATCGTCATGACGGCCAGCTTGGACATGCTCCCGGCCCTGGTCGTCTCCATTCGCATGCTGCGGCGGACCAGGTCGACGTTGCCCGTCGAAGTCTACCTCGCCACGCCATCGGACGACGACGTCGAAATCTGCGACCACGTCCTGCCCGCGCTCAACGCGAGATGCCTGCTGCTCTCGGACGTCTTCCAGGCTGCTCATTCAGGCGTGGCTATCGACAAATTTCAATTCAAGATCATGTCCATCCTCTTCTCCTCCTTTGAAGAGGTGCTCTTGCTCGACGCGGATGCCTTTCCGCTCGCGGACCCGACCCCCTTGTTTGAGCAGGATCCTTTCAACACGACCGGCATGATCCTGTGGCCGGACTTTTGGTACCCGTCCGAATCACCCTACTATTTCGAGATTGCCAAAATCAACCCGGTGCCGTCCCTCGACGTACGTCCGGCCACCGAGTCGGGGGAAGTCATGTTCTCCAAGTCGAAGCACGCCGCCGCCATCATGCTGGCCGCGTACTACAACTATTACGGACCGGACTATTACTATCCGTTGTTGTCTCAAGGGGCTCCCGGACAGGGTGACAAAGAGACCTTTGGTTGGGCCGCGACCGTCATGAGCGAGCCGTTTTACGCCGTACACGAACCCGTCATGGCCCTTGGCCGCTTCGATTCAAACGGAGAATACAGTGGAAGCGCCATGGCCCAGCACGATCCGGTCGCCGACGTCCAGAACGTCCGTGCCGGGGCGCCCGAGCATGACATTGGATTTGGGGCCGCTCGGACCGGTGCTCCCGACCCCACATCCAGCAGAGTGCGTCTGTTCTTCATTCATGCCAACTTTCCCAAATTCGACCCCGTCACCGTGTTTGAAGACCGGTCTCCAGGAGCAAGGAGTCCTACTCGGGACTCAAATGGCACGGCAGTGAGGTGCTGGATGGACGAGGAACACCTGGTGAACCTGTTTGACTTTGACGTCGAACGGAGGCTCTGGGAGGAAGTCTTGGGTACTGCCTGTGACTACGAGCAACAATTCTCTATTTGGAAAGGCAAAACCGGAATCTGCCATCGCGTCCAGGAATATTGGAATGAAGTCTTTGAGCCGCGACATTGAAGAACGGCCAGCCATGGCAAGAAACGACGGGTGCAGGTCACTTTTGCAATTTGTTGCACAACTCTTTTCACGTCCAGGCGATGCCTTGATTTGAGCATGGATCATGATCACAGGAATAGATGGAGGGACAGGGTTACGAGGGCAAAAGTTTAGAGGTCTGGATGGCCAAAGCGTATACACTTTCTGGGATTTTAGCAAGCGGCATTGGTGGGTGGACCTTATTTCAAGCAGGCATGGTATAGAATTTCTCTCTTAGCAGAGCATCAAGGCTTACTGCGGGCTGAGACTTTTCCACCAATCCTCTGGACCCGGCATCAGAGTGACTGGCTTCGTCCAATTGTCACATTAGCATTTATATAGACACAATCACCAACACTGTACGACAGGTAATCGCAGTGGCAAGCATTCACAACCTCAACCGCCGAGTCAGAAGGACAATGACAAGTTGGATGTATATATGTGAATTCACTCACCACTACGTCCACCGTGCAGTGTGCTTCTCTCCAACTCATACAGGATCAACCCCCTAGTGAAATCTAGCTCTGCTCTCGACATGGATCGAGATTGCTTTTGTTGATCAGGTCCAGACCTGATTCGATATGGTATGAACCTTGCTTTCGATAGCGAGCCCAAGAAAAAGATATCTGGACAACCGACGGGCGCCAGATCCCACCTCTCACCCGCAAGCCAGTTCGCCAAGGGTTGCATCAAGAACGCCGAGATTCGCCCGCTAAGCCGTTCAATTCATGCCATCGTGGGTTGAACGATCGCACCCGTGTGGGAGCACGTCGTCCTGTGTCAAATCCACGGGTTTGCCATTGGTCCCAGCTGGTCCTCGAAGATGCCGCCATACAGGCCGGCAATCTCGTCGAGGTAGTCCTCGACTCGGAACTTGCACAGTCCTTTACTCAAAATCTCCTGCTCCTCCTCGTCGAGCAGTCTTGCGGTGGCGCCAAACTCCTCGGCAACTTCATTGACCTTGGCGAGTTCCTGGCCGAACGGGTGATTTGCATCGGCGGGCATGTTGAAAATATCGGCACTGTTTCGCCCCCCCGCCAGTCTGCTCAGGCTCGTCGGTGGGGGGGGCATGTGTTGGATGGACCTCTTGCGTGACAATTCGACGTGTGCCTTCTTCGAGTGAGACGGCGAGCGCTGGGGAACGGCCGGGGCTTCGAGGCCTGGTGGCGTCCCCGGAGGTGACAAGATGGCCAGAGCGGCGGTACTGGGACGTTTGACATCAAAAAATGATTTGGTGTCTTCCATCGGCGGTGTGACCGGCGTGAGGGGCGAAGAGTCAATCGATGATGTGTCGGTACCAGGATTGTTGAGGAAACTCCGGTCGATGGTGGAAAAGTCTGACTCATTGCCCGACCTGATGGACGACCCCGACGAGCCCGAGGCACTGCGAATGTCTGGTGCTGTCAGGACTTGCACGTTGGTGGTCGAGATCAGCTCGGTCGGCAGAGAAATGAGGCTGCGATCAATGGTCCGCGGAGGAAATCTCATGCTCCCGTTCCGGATCGGAGTTTGACTTTCTTGAACACGTCTCGAACGCTTGGTAAAGGCTCTGGCAAGAGACATGGTGGATGGGCTGAGGCCGAGTGACCACGTCTCGTGTGCTCGATCTGGGTGCAGGCAAGAGAGCAGAGTCGGCTGCCGGAGTGGGAGACTCGGGTGTTACAAATGGTGTTCGAGTCCAGGGATGAAAGAACGGTTTCGGTGTGTGAGGAAGACGCTGTCCTGCAGGGAAAGGCTATCGAGTGGCGAGCTGGAGTCGTGAAGGAGAGATGACTGCCAGCGCGAACGAGGCGAACGAAAGGAGGGCGGCTACGACGAATCGACCGTCGAGCAATGAGTGTGAGCGCCAATGGCAGAAGGATGTGCGAAGAGGAAGAAACAAAAAAGAAAGGCACCGATAACCTCTCGGCGACGGGTGTACGTGTGGGTGTCTGTTGGGATGGAGGACTTCAGCGCGAATGCAGGTGGAGGTGCGTTGGCCGAGACCGACATAGGGAGGAAAACTCTGCGCTCGGGCACGACCCTGGTCCAGGCACGAGGGAATCCATCAAGTTAGGACCACTCAGCGTCCTCCTCTCCCGGCTCTGAGGCAACGGCGCAATTTGACAGCACGCGCCCCGCCATTGTGCCTGGCGCCAGCCTTTGTACAGTTTAGAGCGTGGATGTCCATCGCCATTCTTGTGGGTACAGCGAGCGAGCGTCAATGGAAGGACAGCGCCAAAAAGCTCCAGATGGCACAGCACCAGAGACGGTAGCCTGCGGAACATTCCATCCTCCCTGTCCCTTTGCACAAGTGACATGCTCGGCGGCTGCTGTTAGCTCGAGATGAGCCTGGTTGAAACGCCCGTCTACAGTGGGCAGAGTCCGATCAGCGGACAGGCGTCTGTCGTCGCTTTGCTGCCAGTCGATCACGGTCTGACTGCACAGTCTGAGTCGTCATCGGCGCTGTGGCGATCGACTTTATCGTGACGGGACAGCTGACACCACACCAGCGCTCCGACCACGGGTCCCTGAGCCCGTCATCCCCTGGGTCTCCTTGACCACCTCGATCAGCATCTGCACGATGGCAGTGGATGTCTTCGTCTCAGAGTTCGCCGTGCCGACCGATCTGCGCTCTCGTGTTTGAGGTGCTGGTCTCCTGACGGGCGACAGCGAAAGTAATCCTGCTTGAATGGATGTCCTCTAGCAGACGAGATGGCCGATTGGGCGGCTGTGGGACGTTTCACAGTCATACAGCTTCCCCTGAACATTGCATTCTCACACGTCCACACCCAGCCTTGTTCCCGAAGACTGTAAGGCTCAGACACGCAGGGACTAAGGGGTTCTGAGCGTGCCCAGCAGGTGCAGATATGCGCAGCTAGGCCGCAGGTCACGTGACAGCCACTACAGCTACAATCTGTTCACGCTGGATTGATGCGAGGCCAAAATAATGCTGACCACGCCATCAAAGTCGTTGAAATATCACGCAGATGGCCTGGTCTTGAAATTCACTGACAGGACACGACGAGACTCGTCAGAATGGTCCGGATAAAGCACCGCTACCTTCTCGTGAACATCCTCTACTCGGCCCAGAGCAGGAAAGTCGACAGGAGTCTGCCACCTCGTCTCAGCTTCCACGGCCCCAGTCCAGGCTATCTCTCAGCCCCGCTGCTCCTTTCGCATCTGCGCAACTTGATTGTCTTGCTCTTTGGGGACTATGGACTCGGTCTCGCGGGCACCGCCCTGAAGATCCTGTATTTTTCCCCGGCCACCTCCACCGTCATCCTGCGCTGTCCTCGCCCGCATTTCCGCATGGTGTGGGCGGCCCTGACGTTCATGACCGAGATGCCCGCCGCACGCAAGGGCGGCCCGGGTACCCCATGCGTGGTCCAAGTTGTGAGGGTCAGCGGAACAATCCGCAAAAGTGAAGAGGAGCTTTTGCGACGCGCGAGGAGATTTGTGGTCGGAGCGAAGATGGCGGACGAGGAGGGGGAGGAGCTGGAGCTGATCAGAGTCAGTCGCGACACAAAGTCGGCCATCACGCTCGAGCGTTCCGGGTCTGACGAGGACTTGGATGACCTGGGGGACGCCCTGGGGGACGACCTGGAGGACAACGACGACGTCTCTGAATGAATATTGGTCAGGCGACGGAAGAAATAAGATCCAAGACCACCGCCTGAGATCGTCTCAAGATTTCCCGCTTCGTACGACTTTGATGCCGCTATTCAGAGGCAAAGAAACAGGTACGTTCCTCACATTCATATCCATCTCATCCACGTCATCAACTCCGTCGCCGTCACCGTGTCCAAACTCCTGGGCCCGCCGCTTTTGCTCCTCCTCCCATTCCTTTTGTTCCTTCTCATCCCACTCCTCCCGGTAGTCGATCCACCTTTCCTGCACGTCACGAACATTCATCTGACCCATGCCTTCCCGAACAGCCACTTGCCAGACAGAATCATTGGCCCCTTCTGCACCGCCAAATGCATATCCGCCCGCACGATCAATCGTCTGCAACAACGACATCATGCTCTTCTTGTCTTCCACCGCCAGCGTCTCATACCCCACCAGGCCAAACTCTTCGACCAGGTTGATGATGGCTTCATTCAGCGCGGCGAATTTGCCCTGTCCAAACATGGGCGACTCGCTCGCCAGTAACGGGAGAAGGTACGAGAGATCTTGCACCTCGGTGTAGAAGTCGAGGTTGAAGGGCAACGGCGGATATTTGGACAAGTTGTCGATCTTGGTCAGCACATTGATATGTGTCAGATCCATCTGCAACATCGTCCGCAGCGAGAGGAGGAGAGTGGAGATGTAAAGCGAGGGCGAGGTCAGCGCATATGAGTCGATGAGGTTGACGACCACCAGCTAGGAACCGTCAGCACCCATCTCACCGTGCCGAGGGGGAGAAGCACACTCTATATCCGAGCTTCTGAATGGCGAAGAAGATCTTTCGCAGGGAATCATGATGCGTGAAGAGTTCCACTTGTCCCGGGCAGTCGAACAAGACGTAGTCTTCCCCCAGACCCTGGAGGCCGTCGGCCAGCCAGTCGACGTGATGTTCGAGTTCCTCCAGCGCGTACAGCACTCCGCCGTTGGGCCCCAGTTGATCCTCGGACATTATGTCCTCGAGAGTGACCAAATCGCGAACGTCGACCGCGGCCTGATACGGCGTCTGGTCATTTGCCGGGTCGAGGTTGACGATCGACGCCTTGCGCCCGATGGCGCCCATGAACTGCTGCATCCCGTTGCAGTACGTCGACTTTCCGGCCCCAGGAGGTCCGACCACGAGCTGTGCGAACGGCATCCTGGCATGGTAGGGCAGATATCGCTCGTTCGGAGGTGGAGGAAGAAAGACTTGGGGCAGCACTGATATAAACCCGAGCGGGCAGTGACGCAGGTACCAAGGCGGTGGCAACAGGCAGAATTAGCGTGTGTTTTGTCCGCCCACGCCTGCCACAAATCCAAACAAAAGCCACTCCAGCGGACCTTTGCGACCATCGTTCTTCCAATCCAGCCCAGCCTTTTGTCTGGCCAGACATGTCCAGTATGTACTCTTCCACGTGGGAGACGGATTTTGTACCTCCTGACATCCTCGACAGGCCAATTCCAAGTGTCGCAGCCACCGGCCGATGCCATCTCGGCCTTGAAATTCTCGCCGCATCCTGACTCGCTGCGCTTTGCCGTCGCCTCCTGGGATAAGCACGTCTACCTGTATGAGATTGGGCCCGGTAAAGAATGTCGGCAGATGGCCAAGTTCGAGCACCGGGCCCCGGTCCTGGACGTATGCTTTGGCAAAGACGACCACGAGCTGTACTCGGCCTGTCTCGACTGGGACGTCAGACGGTATGGCGTCTTCAGAAGTGCCTCTGCAGAACTGACCGGCCGACAGGATTGATGTGACCTCGGGCACGCAGACCGTCTTGAGCACCCACGACAACGGCGTCCGCTCGGTGGTCTACAGCAAGGAGTATGCGTTGGTCGTGTCGGCCGCGTGGGATTCGACCGTCCACATTCACCCCGGAGGAGATGCGGAATGGTCGACGGCCACGATCAATTTACCGTCCAAGCCGTTCTCGCTCGCCGTGTCGGCCTCCAAACTGGTCGTGGCCATGGCCAACCGGGCGCTCCACATTTACGAATTGAAGACCTTGGCCAGCGAATGCAAAAGCTCGGCCAACTCATTACAGAATCGGCTGGACATCGAGCCCTGGCAACGGAGGGAGAGCAGTCTGAAGTTCATGACCCGAGCGGTCGACTGTATGCCCAACGACGAAGGCTATGCGTCGTCCAGCATCGAGGGACGAGTGGCCGTCGAATGGTTTGATCCCTCGGCCGAGTCACAAGCCCGGAAATACGCATTCAAATGCCACCGCCAGCCCGTCGACGATGTCGACGTCGTCTACCCGGTCAATGCCCTCGCCTTTCATCCCATCCACGGGACCTTTGCCACCGGAGGCGGAGACGGCGTCGTGGCCATCTGGGATGCCGTGGCCAAACGCCGCATTCGGATCTATCCCAAGCTGGCCGCCAGTGTGGCCGCCATCTCCTTCAGCTCCAATGGAAAATTCCTGGCCACGGCCATCAGCCCAGGCTTTGAAGACGGCAAAGACGACATCGCGGAAGGAGTGGTCGGCATTTTCATCCGCGAACTCGGCGAAAACGAGGTCAAGAGGAAGGCCAAGTAAAGCGGCCGCGGCACGGTATCCAAGACTTCTATTCACGGCTACGACGGGAGGGGCCCACTAAGCTCTATTGCGGATGTTCTGATGAAGAATGCACGGGGTTCAAGGGAGGATATCTCGCCACCACGGAATGGCGCTTCTCCGGAGCGCGACGAGGACTCACGGTCCCGTCGGCCATGCCAAAGTAGCAGGCCACAGGTCGTTGACCGCCGATGACCCCCGCCGCTTTCGCCTCGGGTCCGGTGGGACCACAGAAGAGACCGACGGCGAGAACACCATTGATCTCCTTGAGTGTCCTCGCCAGCGTTTCCACTTCCCACAAGCCGTCCTCGCCGTCGCCGCGTTTGCCGGCACCAAGATCGGACGAGATCAGAAGGGGATGGGGGAAAGGGGCATCGATGATATAGAAGTCTTGGTCGGTTTTCAACGGTCCGGCCTTGGTGACGTGGCCTTCTCTGATGAACGGCCCGGTCCCGGTGGCACTGCGGCTTCCGAGCGTTCGCAGTCGTTGCATGACCTGCCGCGCGGCTTTGGGTTCGACCTCGATGGGGATCGTCGGCCACTTGGTCAGTAACCGCGGCTGCAGTTTTCTGTGATCTGCCGGGCGTGTCAGCGTTGCGGGCTGCTACCTGAAGCACCACTCACCGGCGACACAAATGAATTGCTTCGACCGCATGGCCACGAGCTTTTCCTGGTATAGACAGGCACCACCCCCTTTGATACAGTTTAGTTCCTCGTCCACCTCATCGGCTCCATCAAAACAAATATCGATCTGCACCTCATCGGGTAGCGCATCAAACTCGATCGGGACCAGACCGGCGTTGATGATGAGTTGTTTTGACTGGTACCCGGTCGGCACGAATCCCACTCGGGAAACGTCGATACCAGAATTCTTGATGGCCTCTACCACATAGACGATGGTCGTGCCAGAGCCAATTCCCACGAAGCGCGGATTTTCAGGGAAATGATTTCGGACGGCTTCTATCGCCGCGGCCCGCTTTGCGGCTTCGATGTCGTGCGCTGTTTTGTCCGTACTCATTCTGGCGGCGTAGGTGTGCAATTGGAGCTTCTCGTGGAGGATATACGACGACGACGACGACTTTCTGAGTATGAAAGGTCGAGAGAGAGAGGATGAAGCAAAGGCAGCCCTGCACAATCCGTCTGGTCTTTGTTAGCCATGTGATTCGAGGTTGCAGAGCTCCAGCTCACATGCTCCGCGGTCCAACCTCGTGCTCATGTATGACGCAGTCTAACCTGATTACGTACGCAAAAGAAGATGACTCTCCTGATAGCCTAAGCCGTCTATTCGACTACTGGGGAGGAGATTGGTTTGTGTCAACCTTTGTCCTCACCTTGAGGACCAGCTAAATGGCCTGATGATGTCCACTCTCTTTCTTTCCTGGCGGGGCACAAAGTTGGCCTTGGTGAGAACGTGGGGCGACGCGACCCGGTCGCTACACCTTCCCAAGGGTTGAAGCAATAGCACAGGCGCAAACGAGACAAACATCCACCCCTCCTATCCATTACTCCATCATTTCGTCGAGTGCCAGGTTTGGAAGCATGACTCTGAGGAGGAGGGAAAAGTGGTATTGTCTCTGATTCCTTTTTCCCTTTATTAATCGGTCCTCACGGCCATCGCCATGGAGATGGCGCCGCGAGAAGTCACTCCGCCTCCGATCCAGGCTCCGTCAGCCAAGGAGAAAAAGTATGACCGACAACTGCGACTCTGGGCCGCTTCGGGTCAGCGCGCCTTGGAGGAATCTCACGTTCTCCTGGTGGTGGGAGAGAATGACGGCGGCTCCGGAAGCAGCGTGGCCGGTGTGGAAGCGCTCAAAAACCTCATCCTCCCTAGCATAGGCCATTTTACCGTGGCCGATTCCGCCACCGTGACGGAGGCCGACCTGGGCGTCAATTTCTTCCTCGAGCCCAGCAGCCTAGACAAATCACGAGCGGAGGAGACGACGAAGCTGCTGCAAGAGTTGAATCCCGATGTCATCGGTCATGCCATCTCGACACCGCTGTCAGCATGGCTCCCGCGCGAGAACTCCCTCAGTCCGTACAATCTCCTTCTGCTCTGTGCTCCGATTGCAGAGGAACCGCTGCAGAGGTTGTCATCGTACGCTCTGGAACAATCGATTCCGCTGATCTACGTCCAATCGGCCGGCTTCTATTCCTCCTTCTCCGTCCAGCTGCCGACAGAGTTTCCCATCGTGGACACGCATCCAGACCCCGACAGCACTCAAGACCTCCGACTGCTGGCCCCTTGGCCCGAATTGTCGGCCGCGGTGGACGCGCTCGGGGATATATCGACGTGTTCCGACCATGATCATGGTCACATTCCCTACATTCTCTTACTTTTGCACTACCTCCAAGAATGGAAGGCGAGCCACGATGGACGCTATCCATCCACGTTCAAAGAGAAGACTGGGTTTCGAGACCGTGTGCGGTCCGGTGCGAGAGCAGATAATCCCGAGGGTGGTGAAGAGAACTTTGACGAAGCATGCGCGGCCGTGTTGAAGAGCATCACCGAACCTCCTATCGGAAATGGGTGTCGAGAGATGTTCTCCATGCCGTCCTGCACCGCACTGACCCCTGACTCGGCCAATTTCTGGTTAATCGCAAGTGCGATCAAAACCTTTTACGACCGACATGGCGTCCTACCGCTTCCGGGGTCACTGCCGGACATGAAAGCAACCAGCGAGGAATACATCAAATTGCAGAATATCTACAAGTCCAAAGCTCGAGCCGATGTCGCCGAGGTGACCGAAATGGTTCGGGTCACGGAGCTGTCTCTGGGGAGAAGACGCGGGCCGGTTCCCGATTCCGAGATTGAGTCTTTTTGCAAGAATGTCGCTCACGTTCGCGTGCTCACAAATGCGAACCGGGAGCCTGTCCCGGCTCTCCGCCTCTCCGATCCCAAGACGGTGTCGCGCTTGGCTAGCCTCGTCGAGAACGATTGGGAGTCCTTACTCCCCGTATTCATTGCCCTCAACTCCTCCAAAGCCAATGTTTCGGCACTCAGCTCCGAGAGCGAGACCGTGGAAGCCTTGGACAAGGCCATCCAAGAGGTCGACCGGGTCCAGGGTGGCGAACTGCACAACATTTCCAGCCTAACGGGTGGTATGGTGGCGCAGGAAGCCATCAAGCTGCTCACGAGACAATATGTGCCCGTGGACGGGACCTGTGTTTTCGATGGCATTCGGAGCAAGACCGGTATTTTCAAAATCTAGACTGAAACAGAACAATGCCGGCAATCCTGAAGATGCATCACGAAATCGGAGACGAACTCTTCAACATTAGCGAAGCATACTATACCCCGCGGGTATCGGTCGGCGTTTTGTCAAGGAATCGGTGTAAATTCCAGAACAGACAGGCATGAAGCGAGAGGAGTATCGCAGTGAGCATAGTTGATTCATGACCGAGGCAACCCAATGGCCGTGCCTACTTGTCCACTCATGCTGTCCTCTCCATCTGATTCAATTCTAATTGGACAAATAACACGTACTCTGGCCACCAGATTACGTCGGCCAAGCACTAAATTTATGAGTCTATTATATATTATTCACCGCAAAAATGTGGCTGACTTGGAGCGATAGCTCAGTGGTAGAGGTTCGTCGATTTGAACCCATAATGATTCGTAATTGCGTCTGACACTGCTATAGCATGAGATTGCAGTTCTGGATTGAGTCCTGTTTTCAGCAATTTATCTTGGGGTCGCGTGTTCGATCCACGCTCGCTCCTGTAACCCTGAATTCTTTTTCTTTTTGCTGCACTGATGTGTCATTCTTGGTTTCCCAGGATGCCCTCTTCGCTCTATCTCCAGAGCAACATTCTCCCAGGCCAACCCCAGCTAGCGGGCAAAATCAGTGTTCAAGCACAGCTGCCAACAGCCGCGTCCCAGCTTGTTTCCCAAGTGCCTCAACAAAGCGACCGCGGCTCTATTGTTGTGCTCTACAATTTTGAACCGCTCATGAGGCAGGCCAGTTGAGTCGACCCTACTGGTCCATGGCGTTAAGCTCGTCCGACCGTTGGCTTCAGATCCTGCTGATACACCTCATCTTCTATATGCCACGCTGACCTATACCCCACGCCTCGCCCGACGCTTCACTAGGCACTAGGTGCGAATCTACAGCCTGTAACTCTACGGGAGAAAACGATGGCTTTACATCTCGTCAACACACGGACTCAGCACGGTGTCATTGATCCGACATGTCGCCAATATTTCAAAGGCATCAGTGTGCTGCTCGTGTCTGAAAATGGAGGGAAGGAGAATGGCGCCGAAGATCCTACATGGTTCCACCAACGCCGGGAGATGCAACCTGAGTCCATCTCTCTGTGTGATCACAGGTGTGGTGAGCATAGGCAATGATGCCATTAGCCCGAATCCCACATTCCAGAGCATTCTGCCAGCCTTGGAGTACCCGCAAATCTGACCAGTTCCCCAGAGCCGGCCAAAATTGGCCTACGCAGTTCCACTTTGGTTTCAGCCGAGCCCACGGATCCCAGCAAATGCAACAATGTTGGGTTGCTGCCTAGAGTCGACATTCACATACCAGCCTTGCCTGACCCCACACTCAACTACTTTCACGTGGCACCAGATCACACGTGCTTTAATTGGCGAATGCGATGTACCCCCGCTTGCAACCTGGAATAGCCGCTTCCTTACCCAGGCTTAGCGCCCGAAAAGTAAACAAGGGGCATCCGCAGGGCCAACGCGCCTTCATTTTTACGCGTCAGGCTTTAATTTTGTACCAAGCTCTATTATTATTTAATAATCTTCGAACCCCATTCATTCAAATGTCTGCTGCAACTAGTCCTTTCTTTTAAATTACAGGCCGTCATGGCTCTCTCGATGGTAGATGCGATCAAAAAGTATCCCATCGAGAATGGTTTGGATGCGTTTCGACATTCATTCAACTTATATTGCGCTGAGTTGGGCTGCCCTGCATCCGCAGAGGCAGTTGCCCAATTTAGCGTTGAAGGTACATGTCCTGACTTGCCGCATGCTTTCTTTCTAACAGACATAGATCTCCGAACCCAGGCGATCAACCTCTTCGAAGCCTTGCAAGTTCTTCCATTGGCCAGGCATCTTCCTTCTCCAAACGGTCCTCAATTTCTCCTAGGAGATCTTTCAGGATTCTCCTTCCGCCTGCAGTCGGGCGGTCTCGAAGTTAATAACGTCATCCCGCTGCTCAAAACCGTCATCGGCTGTGCAGCCGATGAATCTGTCTGGAATACAATTATCTCTCTTGTCACCCAGCGGCCGACGACGCCAACAAATGACATAGAGAAGAAAAACCCCTTTTCAGACACTCCTCTCAAATCCAATTCTTCTGCCCATCGAGGCAGTGACCAAATCCATGAGGTCATCAACCACCGCATCCTCCAAGAGATCAACAACTGCGTTTACAGGAACGTCAACGGCTTCTACAATAGGTTCTTTGAGAGGACAACTTGGTCACGGAGAGTGGAAAAGGTTGTTTCTGCAGTGGGCACGCAGGTTGTGCATGGCCGCTGGACTCAGTTCCCAGATCAACCGATTCAAAAAAGTGTCTTGGACTGGCTCTGGAGTTTTCAAGACAACTTCCTTGGAGGACGTAAAAACTCCTACGATACATCTCACAACATTTCATTGGCTGGTTCAGATTGGAGACGCCAGCCAGATATCTACATGACGCGTTCCGGTACCCCGAAAGTCGCTGGAAAGCATAACTGGAGGGATGTTCTGGTCATAGGAGAGCTCAAGCAAAGTGAGATTCAACGGAACTTCAGAGAAGAGTTGGTGAAGTTTTGTGGAAATGCCAGAGAGGTGTTTAAATATCAACCCACACGCCGATTCCTCCATGGGTTTTTTATCCGTGGGTCCATCGTTGAACCATGGGTCATCGACCGATCAGGACCATACAGCGGCGAGAAATTTGATATTCACAAAGACCCAGGTCGCTTTATCCGACTCATGGCTGGATACGCATTCATGACGGATGATGAGTTGGGCAAAGACGCATATATCAAGAACGACAAGGCCGGCAGGTACATTACGTTCCGGGGAGAAGGTGAAACGAAGTCTGAACACCTATACTTGGAAGACGAGCCAATTGCCTTTCAACGAGCAATTGTGTGCAGGGGAACAACCTGCTATCGAGCGAGGAGATCGGAGTCGAAGGATTGGCAATTCGTCGTCAAGTTCTCCTGGCGGTCGGACAACAGGCGCGCTGAAGGAGATCTCCTGAAATTGGCCAAAGATAAGAACGTCTGGGGCGTTGCCGCACTCTTTGGCAACCGAGATCTCATCAAGATCGCTGATCTGCGTAAGGACATGGAATTTGGTGAGCCAGAATCATACCCGGAGACCATGGGAGGCATGTTCAGCAAAACCCAGACAGACCCCAGCGATTTATTAAGTAAACTATCGATCAGCCAAATTCCCCGACCATACCCTTTGGCAGGACCAAGAGAGCCATCCGTCGAGACTCCTTCAAGAGGGGAGGAAGAAGTAATGACTGGGAGCATTCGTGGCCGTGGTCGTGTTGGTCGTGGTGATCGTGGTGGTCGTGGTGGTCGTGGTGGTCGTGGTGGTCGTGGTGGTCGTGGTGGTCGTGGTGGTCATGATGGTG
>Ga0255336_100262_pt1 | contig 105002 bp, 81 predicted proteins | sample MeOH1_35cm_T3_17_FD_189102 | JGI IMG/M metagenome (GOLD analysis project Ga0255336, IMG submission 189102) | Sandy soil microbial communities from University of British Columbia, Vancouver, Canada - MeOH1_35cm_T3_179 | ecosystem: Engineered > Artificial ecosystem > Sand microcosm > Unclassified ...
CTTCATCTTCGCCACCTCGTCCAGCTGGCCTTGGTCTCGGAGCGTGTTTGCGAGGTTGTTCATCGCCGTGATCGTGGAAGGATGTTCCTCGCCGAGGATGCGCCTCCTCTTCTCCAGCACTTCCTGAAGCATCTTCGCCGCCTCCTCCAGCTGGCCTTGGTCTCGGAGCGTGTTTGCGAGGTTGCCCATCGCCGTGATCGTGGAAGGATGTTCCTCGCCGAGGATGCGCCTCCTCTTCTCTAGCACTTCCTTCTTCATCTTCGCCGCCTCGTCCAGCTGGCCTTGGTCTCCGAGCGTGGACGCGAGGTTGTTCATCGCCGAGATCGTGTCTGGATGTTCCTCACCGAGGATACGCCTCCTCTTATTCCACACATACTTCTCAATCACATGTCCTTCCGCTAAACGCCCAATGTCGGTCATAAAAATCCCTACCCTTACGAGTTCGTCAAGTGTACCCTCTACACTTGGATCTGATGTGCCGCTGCCACCAGCCAGCGTCGTAAAGTTGGCCATCACATGCGGCACCAACCGGAGCTTGTCTTCTGGCGCATTCCCGCATCCATCAATTGCTGCCACGATAAGCTGAAACGTAGCACGACTAAGCTCCTGCTGCTCGTCCTCGGGGAGTCTGTCGTAGCCCCAAGCGTGTACCAGCTTATGCATGGCATAGCTTTGTTGATCCTCCTTCCACTGTACAAATGAATACCTCTGTAGCATCTCAAAACACCCCTCCAGCTTATAGACATCCCCGGTCGGTATGGCGGAATTTCTGGCCGTATCTTCTATCGATCCCGTTCTTCCTAGTTGTCGGCCGACACCGAAGAGCTGTAGAAAAATGTCGTCGAAGCTTAAGAACGACAACGTCGTCATAAGGGCCGACGCCGCAGGATCCTGCTCGTGGATAGCGTGGTATGACGCTTCCCATGTTGTCAGCACGCTCTCGCTATACTGGTGGATGAGACTCTCGGGTTTGCGCTGGAGTAGTTCGCGCCGGCGCCGTTTATATTCGGGGAGGTATGTCTTGATGTCGGATCGCAACCGCGGAGTTCTGCCCACATACGTCGCAGCCAGGGTGACCGCCAGCGCCAGATATCCGAGCTCTTTAACAATGGCCTTGACCTCATACTTCACGTCTTGGTCATCACGCCGGAGCTGAGAGTACCCGTAGAACAGCTCCGTAGCCTGTACCTCCTCCATTTCACCAACGGGCACCCCGTCCAGTCTTGTCATGTCCTTCGCCGTGCTGCTTCGGCTCGTGATAATAACATGTAGAGATGCCGCATCCGGAATAAAGTGCCTAATATCAATATACTCGGCAATCTCCTCGTTCTCAATCTCATCTGCGCCGTCAAACACCATCAGCCATCGCCCTCGCTGACTAGAGAACCAGCTCTTCACTCCCATCACCGCACTCTCAACGCTGACTGTCTCACCCCCAGTGACCATTGGCACGCCAAATAGCGTCTGATAGAGGTGGACGAAGTCTCGTTCAAGCGACTCTTTTTGTCCGGCCTCGATCCAGAACGTGGCGTTGTAGTCGGTACGGTACCGTCGCACGTAGTCGAGCACCAGCTGCGTCTTCCCGGCGCCGCCAAGTCCCCAGACGACGAGGGTCTTTGTGTTGTCGTCGACAGCATCGTCGTAGAGCTGGGCCCTGATCTGGTCGCAGAGGAGCGGTCGCGGGACGTACGCCTTCACCGGCTGGAGCGAGGAGTGAGAGAACTGGCCTGCGTAGTCTCGCCGGGCCGCGGCCGTGGAGTCTGGACGTCATGAGTATTAAAACCAGGCCAGCAGTCAGGATGAGCTCACTGATGGTCAGGCCAACAAAGTTACCTTGAAAGGCTAAACCGCCCGTCACCTGCGTACTCCCGAAGCGCGAACCATCTTGGTGGATGAGCGTGTCACCGGATCGTGAGTCTTCTCGGTTGGTCTGCGCGTGCGCCGGTCGCGCTGGCCACGCTGGTAAATTCATGGTGGAAGGCATCGATCGTCGCTAATGCTTCGGCCGGAGACGCCATGGTCAGTGTCCTCAGCTCTGGCTGAGATGCGCTGAGGCTGAGTTGCGGTGCGCCTGCAGGGCGCGAATGGGACGGTGTCGGTTGATTGGCTGACCTTGTGACATTTCTGACCCCGTCTGCTGGCCTGCTGCCTCCTGTCTGTGTGGCTTCTACTGTACAGCCCTCACAATCCTTCGCGCTTGAGGAAATGGCAGCATTTACCACGGTGACCGAGTCCATAGTAGATGATTATATTTATGAGGTAACGTAGCCATTCCATTTCTCACCGTGACTGTTATGGACACTTGCCAAAGGACAGAGGTCTTGGCAAGGTGGTCACACTCTCTTGGCACGATTCTCCTGTATAATTGTTGACTAGAGTATGGAATGGTCACGTGATTGTTGAGCAGTTGGCCTGATGCCCTGAACCTGAGCCAGTTGACCTGGTGATACCCTGAGCCAGTTGACCCTGAGCCAGTGGAGGACCAGAGGATGAGATGGTCACGTGATGCAGAGCTAGATGACTAAGAAATAGCGCCAAGACAGAGCCAAGACAGAGTGGAAGTATGAGTATGAGTGAGATGATGAGATTGATGTCTGAGAGATGGATGGCTGCGACTGAGCAGCAGATATTTATGTGCCTGATATGCCATAAGTGCTTGGCAGTATCATTCACAGAAATGAATGAAGAGACAGCCGTCCAGCGCTGTGATTGGCTGTGGCATTGAGGGTCTTGGCGACGGCAAGTCTCATAGCCAATCAGAACGCTTTCCTTCAGGATTCCGGAAATGTGGTGTTTTGCTGAGCCAGCCAGCAATACCCGGGTTTGACCGATGCTAACAATAAAGCCCTCCTGCCTTGCCGTGGTTAGCGAGGGAATATCATCCTTCACCCACCCAACCCCAAAGCACCATAATAGTGACCTTCTCAGAAGATGCCAACATCCTGCCCGATAATTTCCCTGGAACACCGACCCTCCCCTAACAGTGGTGTGCCTCCAAATAGCGAGCCACCTTTAGTTATCCTAAGAACTTGCCGCCACTGTCCTCTTCGTTCACACTGCGTGGTGGTGCACCCGATCTGGCGTTCCTGGGCTGGATTGATTCCTTGAACCAGCGACGAAGCTCACCTACAATAGTCTTAAAGCCTGGGTCATCTATATTCTCAAATTTAATCATGTCGATATGGTTGCTCCGTATCCCTATTGGAATATATCCAGGCAGGATGGCTGAGTGAGACAGAACTACCTAGGACAGCATAAGTTTACTGGAAACCATGAGGAATACTGCTCAGCTCACCGTACCAACACCCGGCAACGGTAATTCCTCGGAAGCAAGTGACCTCAATCAGTGGAAGCCCGCCATGAACTCGTGACCGAATCACGGTGTGAAACCCGGACTGGACCCGCTCCAGAACCTCAGAATCACTCTTGAGGACGGCCAGGATCTCAGGGTTCGTTTGCTTGAGCACACCGATAACTTTGGCAAGACTTTCCGCCCAATGTGCCAGACCGGAGCCATGGTGCGGAGTGCAGTGAAGAACTTGCTTCAAATGTCTTTCTGGTCGCTGTGGTGCTGCCGAGAGCGCCTGTCCTCATTAGAACAGCATCTTGGTTATTCTATGGTAGACCACTTACATCCTCGCAAACAAGGCCTCCCAAGCTATGACAGACAAATATAACGGGGCGGTCGTTCTGATATTATGAGACTCGGTTCCTTAAGCCGTACTTTTATGAGTGACCCACGGTGTCATCATCTTCTCGGTGAGTCGCAACAGCGGTGAGCAGATTCATCGAATGGTTCCCAATCCTACTCTTCGACACCATGCCGCACCAGTCAGTCACGCAGGCGTCGTATCCAAATGTCAGTATCCGGGCCCTAGGGACTTTGGACGGTAGTAGGTTTTGAGGACAAGGGGCGACAGCGTTCTTTGTCTTCCACGTCTTCTCACGATCTCCGGTAAGGCCGTGGACAAAAACGATGCTGAGTGGAGGATCGGTAGGCCAGTGTATTCCAGTTTACGAATGTCTGCATCACAAAGCCAAAGGGGCGTGGCGTTGAGTGGCTGACTGAGCAATTTACTCGACTGCCGTATTCTCACCATCATGGAGCGACTTCAGTCCGGAAGGGAAGGTCTTTCTCGTTGCCGCTGGTCGTTGTGACGGCGTGTTGTGGAGGCGCTTTCCGACCTGTGACCTGAATGCTGTCGATCGCAGACACCGTGACCTGCTTATCCACTCTGCATCGAGACCACCCGCTCGAAATCGAATGCTCCTGGAGGAAGCAGGTTCCGATCTTCCTGCCTGACAAAGTGCCTGACTGCCACCTGGCATAATATTGCTTTCAATTCCGGCCTTTTTTTCCTTCCATATTCTGTCCGACTTTATCCCACGAAACTACCTCAAACTATCGTGTCCAGGTATCACCATTCATTAAATTCACATTTGTCAAGCACAAGTTTTCCAAGCACAAACAATGGGGCTCGGATATTTGACAGACGAGCTGCAGGCCTCAAGTCTCCATGGGCCTGAACATCTTCTGTTCAACCCCCAGGAGACAAGGCTTAGCTTCGAGAAAGATTCAGTGGCATACCCCGGTATCTGTTTCGTGTATCTACTCCAAATTCTGATGGCACAACTGATGGGTTCTGGGTAAAGTCCAAGGACGCCAGGTATGCTAGGCCGAACGGAAGAGTGGACAACTGGACATCCTTGCTATGGATGACAATCAGCAAGTGGCCGGCGCGCTCAATGGGCACCTCCGCTGGTGGGGCAGACCCAGTGGCCTAGACAACTTGGTTTCTTGGACATGACTCGCCGTTGCCAGCACCCATGCAACTAGGCCATCTTAGATACTGTTGGCCACCATGTTGGATGACACAGAGATACATATCATCTGCCTGCTCAAAGCGGCAGAAGGCAATTTTGACGAATCATGAGAGGCCCTCGACATTTAGGAGGTTGCCTTACGCCTTGCCTCGTCCAATGTGAGGGAAGTTTAGTTCAGCCTCACGACCTGCTTTATTGCTTCAAGTCATCGCATGTGATGGACTGAACTTCTTTCAATGGCTCAAGCAGATTATGCCACTTGGGGTGTCTGCGCAAACTTGATACCTCTAGTGTTGCACATTGTCTGCAGTGCAGCTGCAGATCCTTAAGAGGGTGTATTGCAGCGCCTTTTGGGTTCCAAATAGCACCAAGAGAACAGTGATGTCATCATACGGCGACCATCCCTGGACCCGTCAGCGACCCACAGATGTCGAGAGCTGTAATGTAATACGGTATCCTCACCTTCCACCGGGAGGCTACGAACGCAGGCGACACGCATCCATGGAGCTACCGCAAGGTCTCAAGCGATGGTGAAGTGGCCCTGGAGGGATGAGGATCATCTGCACAGATGACGTGTTGACAGTGGAGAGGAGAGCGTCGCCCTAGGCTGAGTCGAAGCCACATCTTGTGCTCTTCTTAAATGTGGCCGAGCAGTTCAGCCGCATGGACTTGTGCAACTGTGAAGCACAGAGCCAGCGTGATGTGGGAGAACAGACAAGGATAAGTACTGGGAAGGGTCGAGTAAGGCAGCTTCAAGGGGGAATCACCACAGAGAAAGTGTGATATAGCCAGCTTTAGGTGCAGATCAACTTCAATCTGATAGGCCGCTGGACAGTGGTAAGTGCAGCAGTGACTAATTATAATTAGGCCGAAAGAAAGCGGCTGGAGCCCTTGTAGGAACGAAAGGCATATCAACCTCAGCCTGAAGAGCAGTCTGAGGAGCATCCAAAGCACTTCAATCACTGCGTTTGTATTCGCATCTCTCATGATGAGTGATTCAAGAAAGCTCACGGCCGATACCCACCAGTGTGGTAATCCTCCAAAGTTTGGCTCTTCCTCTTCGCCTTGCTGCAAATATTCTCACTAACATTTTACACAGCTACTCCAAGAAACCAGCGAAGCCAGTGACTCAAGATGCACAGGTCTTTAATGAAGATATCAGCGTGCGGCTCGGCAATACAGCTCGCGGGAATTTCTACAAGAATCCAGGAGGCGGCCAGCCCACTGGGGTTTACCAACGCGGAAACTGCTTCGAAGGTCGCACGAAGATTGACGTGGGGAACGCCAAAGAAGGAAACTTTTATCGCGAGGGCGATTCGGGAGTTGGCAGCTATGTAAAGCAAGACGGCAACAAGTTTGTGACCAAACTGAATATAAAGGAAGGAGATGCCGTCCAGGTAAATAAGTACACACACGGCGGCGCTTCGGGCGGCACCTTGATACAAGGGGGCAGCAAGTATACCGGTTCTATTACTTTTGAGAAAGGCAACGTGATCCAAGGCAACGTGGCCCTGGTTCATGGTGACAGTTTGGATGACTTCTGACATTTCTCTCGCTATATGACGGAGCATCCGTGGGAAGGGAAGGAGTATGGCTCCCTAGATACACATAATCTCTCCTACTCCGGCCCTGGGGTGCTGCAGTTAGTTCCAACATTGCAATCCACATTCCAATGATTAGCCTGACCCTAGAAGAAAAGCATCAAAGAGTGAGACTCACCAGCAACGGACGGATGGATTACACACAGCCAAAGACCAGCACCTCCGCCGTCGACACTAGGGCAATGAAACTTGGATTCAAAAGTGGCAGTCCGAGCTGGTCGAGGCCCGTCCCTACCCACAGGGGACGACGAGGCTGAGCGCATTATTCACCAGAATCGATCGATCGACACCTACACACGTCCACCTCTTCCGTGAGGGATGGCCATTGCTTAGAGAGGCCAGAGAAAACGGCGTCATAGGTCGGGACATCAATCGAAAGACCATGATATATCTTCCACCAGCCGCGCCGTCCAACTGTCAGCCAATTGGATGTCAGCTGGACTCTTCCCGGTGATGGTTGACGGCCGGCACAAACCATTCTGGACGGTAGCCTTGACGAGGTCAGGTCTTGCTGGGTTTGTCGCCATGTTGGTGGTTGGTCTGACGCTGCGGTCTCAACGGGCGGTTGCAATGGGCAGTCTCCATGCGATTTCAATCTGCAAAATAAAGTCCCAATACGGGGAGATCCAGTGCATGTGGGTCGAGCTTGAGGTCGGTGATATCTTTGGGAGGGGCCAGGTTGAATCACTTACACGCGCAAGTCCAAACTGGAGGCCGGCATGCAACGTGGGGTATGGCCACACCTCGAGTCGGTGCAGAAGGACACGCAGCAAAATCACAGGGGAATACAGGTGGGATGCTGTCATGGTCCTGTCGAAATTGCCAGAGCATTGGCCGATGTTGGTCTCGTTGAGAATTCTTGTCGTTGCCACGGTTTGCCTTCCAGCTTCCGCATTGGGATAACATTTTAATACCTGACCACTCAAAGACACAAAGTATTGGTAATCGTTCAAACCCGAGTCTTCTTGCCATACCGTTGCCAGTTAGACCTTGTGCCGCGCTGAGCGGCACGAATACTACCGTGATCTTCCTGACAGCAAAGGCCGTGGATGACATGGCGAAAACAGAGTCATCCTGAATGTGTGAGCTTCAGAACCATATCCTTGTGCCTTGAGGACGGACATTATCAGCAGATCATATGGCTTTGGCCTGGTGATGTCGGATGGGGTATCTCCGGCGCCACGGCGGCCGAAGCTTTGATCTCCTTGACATCGGGCCGTTATTGCTCAGCAATTCTGGCCTTCAGCACGGCATCGGCGTTGACGAGTCCATGATGTTCCATGGTCCTCCATTGAACAGCTTTGCAAAGACCGTACAGAGACTTGATCGTGGGCATGTTGGCACCGGCTTTTTCCCCTTCTCGGAGTGCTTCCCCCAGAATGTTCTCGTACTCGATAAACCTCTTCTTGCGCATGTCCTGGAACATACTGGGCGCGCAAAATATCTCCAGGGGGTCACACTCAATCGTCGAGTCGACAAGGGACTCGGGCAGTTGGACATTGGCGGCCGCCAGAGCCGCAGACCGGATCTCATTCATGGCCGGCTTGACCAAGAGATTGATCGGACTCGCCGGGTCATCCACGCCCGAAGCCAGCCGGAGTCGTGACGTGTCCATGCCCGTCAAAGCACAGATGGGGTTCCATACGGCATTGTACATCAGCTTGCGCCAGCGGACGAAAAGGACATCCGATTGATATGAGCAGTCGGCTTTCCCGGAGGCCGAATAGATTCGCACAAACTCCTCCGCCGCGGCTTTCTCCTTGGTGGCCTCGATGTTGCGGTTTCTAAATGGCCCGATGAAGAGCCTGTCATGGTCGTTCTCCAGAATGTGTCCCAGTGACAGCTCGTCGGCGCCCATGAGTGAGACGCCGGATAAACAGATGTTGGTGGGAAATGCTTCAAAGATTGCCTGTTCGATGTTCAGCCCGTTCTGGACCAGGACGATGACCGAATGGCCTGGAGTGACCGCTGGTTTGATGACTTCGGTGAGCGCGGGCGGGACATCAGGAATATTCTTCGTCGTGCAGACAATAAAGTCAAACCGCTGCGCATCGCCGGCGCTCACATCAGGCACTTTGGCCAGAACTTGGCCACGTTCGTCAACAGGATTCGTCATGGAGAGATTCTCCAACTTACTCTCACTCGGTCTCCAACCTTGGACAGAACCGTGATCACACGAATCAATCGTGAAGCCTTGCTCCTTCACGACATTGTAGTTCGAGCGCAGTACAGCGGTCACCGATGCCAGACCACCTCGTTCTAGATTCAGGGCCGTGATGGTCCCTATCCCCCCGCTGCCGACCAACAAGACTCTTGCTTTGTCACCCATGAGGCGAATTGCCGAGTGGAAGATGAATACAGAATGTGCTCAACAGAGCCAGATGTCCGCTCGGGAAGTCTTGGTCGAGCTTATAAGCATCCATATTCCGCTGACTCCACAGTTTTGGTAGGTCTGCCCGACGGCGATATAGCAAGCGCAAATAGCCGCGCCGCCTCGGCCGGCCATCTCCGCCATGCCAAACAGAATAGACCCGGACGGTCGTGCTGGTAGGCTTCGTTCGACTTCTCGGACTTTGGACGGAAGACCCCTCACCATCACCAATTCTTTATCATGCAGTAACGGATGCAATGTTGGCCAAAGATTATCAAGGTTGGCCTGCTGGCCAAGCCAGACCTCACCAGGCTGGAGCACATCTGTTCATCCAAAATCTCGCCAGTGGTGCCAAACAATGGCGATGGTGCTTAGCTCGTCACTCAGCGTGGTAATCAGGCTGACGACATCTTCACTAGATCAGGTATTCATCAATCTGTGTTACATGCTTCCTTAACACCTCTATCACCTCACCCCAAACTTTCCTTTGCAACACCTTCCCCCGCGCACTCGTGACCAGCTCTCCTTTCCTACCCCGACATGAGCACAATTCCTCCAAAGTATATGAGTGGGTCAACTTACCGAAAGAACACATCATGACTCCAGAACTCCCCATTCGCCTCCCTCCCAAGCGTGGTTCCACTAACGATACTCCTGCTCCCTTCTTCAGCCGAACGAGCGAAGACAAGTTGGAATAACCCGACAGGTATTTTGAACAGAGTCGAGAAGTCGCGGCCGAGATTGGTGCGACACAAGCCTGGGCAGACAGTCATGATGATGACATTGGAGTCGTTATGACTCGTCGACGATGAGATGGCTTCCACGAGACCATCCATAACATACATGAGGAGTAGCTTCGTGACAGCATATTGTCTTTGCACGTCAAAGAATGCTTCGTCGTTGACTTGGTCAAGGATTCTTGGGTCGCCCGCAAAATCGAATGTATCAGCCTTGACTCCATTATGACCAGCACTGCCAACGAACTCAAGGTGTGACGGTTCGCCTGACAGTTCAGCCGACTTGTGCAGCGGTGGCAACAGTAAAATGGCGAGCAGAGCCGTCGACAGGACATTGACTTGCAATGACATTTCGTACCCTTCCGGACTGAGCTTGTACGAAGACGCGGCCATGCCTGCGTTAAGGATGGCGACATCCAGTTGAGACTCCTTTGAGATCGCCTCAGCGAACGCCTTGACCGATGCGAAAGTACTCATGTCGATTTCATACATTTGTATGTTGCCAGCATCATATCCAGTTCGTCGGCATATCTCCGCTTTAGCTTCTTCACCCCGCTGAAGTGACCGCACGCCCAGGATGAGACGGGTGGCACCCAGCGCTGCGAACTTGAGAACGGCTTCGAATCCGAGTCCCACATTGGCGCCTGTGATGAGGATGGTCTTGCCAGAGAAGGATGTTTCCGGGTTTGCTGGTGGGTGGCGGGCTGACCACCAGATCATGCTGATGCCTTTTTTGTTTGGTGTCGTAGCCACGGTCGCAAGGTGACTTTGGGGTGGAGGTGTGGAAGCCACGGTGGCAAGCTGACTTGTGTTGGAGGTGTGGAAACCACAATGGCAAGCGACTTGTGTCGGAGGTGTGGAAGCCACAACGGCAAGCTGACTTGTGTTGAGGTGTGGAAGCCACAATGGCAAGCTGACTTGAGTTGGAGGTGTGGAAACCACAGTGGCAAGCTGCCTTCGTGGTCGAGGTGTTGACGGTAATGTGTGTCGCTGGAGTTGATGGAAGAATGAAGGGAAGGAAGTTGGCCGTGAAGGCTTTTCAAAGCCTGACTCCATGAAACCTTCCGATGTCATCTCCGAATCGGATGGTGGCTGCATCCCAGGCATACTCCTGAGGCTTAGCCGTTGTTGACGCCTCCATCTGAATCATGCAGTCATGCGCTTCAGACTAGCTAGGATGTGCCTCAGAGACTCACAGTTGCCGCGTCTTTCGTCCAATTGAGGCTGCTCACTGGCTTCCTCCTCCAACATCATGCGCAGCATTTTAGCTGCCTTTTCATGCTCGACAATGCTTTCCGTGGTTAGGGCAGTCTCCTCTGAAATACCAAATTTTGCCTCAATCTTGGCCAGCATGTCTTCGCTGACCTGAACCAGGATCTGAACTTGAAGATCGAGTCGTGCTTCAAGCTTGAAGCCTCCGAGACTCATGCCTGGGAATAGCTGGGGGACTGGTGGTTGTAATCCTAATAGAAATGGCATTGAATCGTGAATACAGGAGAAGATCATTCGATATATGCGTGTGAGGCAGACGTAGCACGAAAGAAGTGAAAACATTGTCGGAGCATCGCAGCGGAGGCCTCTGGGAGGAGCGGGCACGGTTCTGGATCCATGGTCATTCGATAGGAGAGTTGGGTCTGTTGATGCCGGCGTGAAGTAGTCAAGGATCTCCACCAGTGCCGTTGAATGGTCCAGCATGCGTCCGACGAGAAAGTTGTGGCTCTGGCCAGAGCTGGAATTTGTCGTCTGCGGGCATTTGTCGGCTGTTTTGCATGCCTGGACTGCCTCTAGATCAGCAAGTACATTTGTTTGCAGGTCTCCAAGCTTCTTCAAGCATTCGCTGCGCATGTCCGGTGGAGTGAAAGAAGCTCCATCACCATTCTGGTTGGCATTAGTGCTAGCCACGGGCTGAGCTAAGCTGGCAGATATCGGCTCTTGCCCGAGACTGTCCGTCCACATATCATTGATCCCATCAAGGCTGCCAAGGGAGGCCAGAAGCTGCATGTCCAGATCGCCATCACCATGAGTGGGAATCACCTCACAGGCTGTGTCAAAAGTGGTGGGAGGCGCCATCGGCAAGTCCGGCAAAGCGGGCTGGTGGTTCAAGTTGGCATAACGCTCCTGATGATTCTCTTGACCAAGACCTCGTGGCTGACTTTGCATGCTATACAATTGCCGTGGACGACCAGACTTGAGCGGAGCACCCGTAACACATTCGGCATGGGCTTTTACACATCGACGACACTGAAATGCATCTGGACCCCGCTCGCAGCGCAGCTTGTGGTTTCGGCATCGGTCACATGCCGAACGTCGATTGCCTGTGCCGTCGAAAGGGGTCGAAATGGCTGTATGGGGGGGCATCAAGGTAGGTGCCGACATGCTAAACATCAATGCTTGCAAGAATGACTACCGCATGTCCAATACTTGACCAGTCACATGTACCTCCCGCGAGCCAGTTCGACGCCTTCGCCGCCTCCCGCTGGACGACCATGTGAGGATCATTGTGCTTCGACCAAGGAAAGGATAAAGAGGCCCGGAGATTAGGCTGCCAGCATCGGAGGGTAAGTGGATCGTGCTAGTCAATGGTTGGCTTGAAGCAGGACAAGATCTCAGATGACCAAGAACCATCCGAATCACGCGCCAACATTCTTTGAAGATCCCACTCTGCGGAATGAACGGATTGCCATGATGCGTCAGACTGGAAGACAAATCATGAAGAGTGAGACTCTTTCTGATCGAATGCAAAGGTGCCCGCCCTCTTGCAATGTGGGACAGATATCCCAACGGACGGCATATTTTGCTCACATGCCAAAAGTTCACAGATCCGACGAAGGAGATGGAATAGAGGTGAAGCAGGATGACGAAAGACGGACCTAAAGAAGTTCTCAGCAGCCCATGTTGGCAAGGAGGCAGCACATTTCACGATTTTGACATGACTCCTCTGCGGGCGGAGACAGGTGCCAGAGCAATCTCTATGAAGAGCCTGGCCGCCTAGATGTCTATGTTAAGTGAAATGTACAGTGCATTATCGCGACCATCATTGCCAGGCATCGTCTGCATAGCTGCGATAGGTGTCTGGCCGGAGGTCAAATTGAGTACAACACATGTTGCCCTGCGCCTTTGTCATAGTAGAGGCTGTGTAATCCGTAAGCCGCAGCGAAACTTCGACAGAGAGATGTCTAGAGGAGAAAGTCGCCGTATGTCTCGGATGGGACCTTCTCATGGTCGCTCTCTAGCTCCAGATCGTCTTGCAGATCCACCTCCACAACATCATTCGTTCCCACCTCCTGACCCCGGACATTTGAATACATCTTCCAGCGGGATTCGCTCTCCAGAAGTGCTTTATCCAGGTCGCGGCTCGAAAACCACTTAAAGCGGACCTTGCGATATTGCACCGCACAAATTTGTTCGCCGGTAGCCACAAACCGTCTTCGAATGGCTCGTTGATTGACGCTGTTGCTGGATACTCCCGGATCAGCAACATTGTCCAACGGCACCATCACGCCAGCTGCAGCGATCGACGCCGCCGCGAGCGATGCCGTCACAGGCACCACGAGCTGTGCAGATGATCCTAATTCTTCGCCGGCACCTTCAACAACCTGCGTATCCAACATCGTATAATATCCAACCACGATGTAGACATCATCTCCTTGATCAATGGATTCCGTGATCCATTCTCGGGTCGCCTCTATCTTGATCGCCGCCTTGAACCATGCTCCCGAATTGTCCAGCTGATAAGTGGTCACTCGGTCTGTGGTGACCTGAGTATACCATTTCCTTCTCTTAGTCCAGGAAGCCGATACGAGACTTGTTAACAGCACTGTGAGGCTCTTATCCGTTCCTCTTTGTTGCAGTTCATCGTAGTGGACGTGGGACTTGACGATCGGTTCTTGATGAAGCCCACAGTCCGGATCGAAGTAGTCGGACTGTGGTTCATCTAGGTTCCGAACAAATCGGCCCAGCCGAATCGACTCAACAGGTAAGAACGTGTGACGGATGAGATTAACCTGGGGCATGATGTTAGATGGTCCCAGTTCTGCTCGATTAGCACTGAAGTCTCTCGGTTAAACAGAGAGGAACAATATCGCTTCCCATGGAGCTTTTTCACATCTAATGAACCTCAGCCCTGATCTTCGTCCTGTATGTGGCATCAGGCAGCAAGCTGTCCACCTGCAGCGGGGCCTCGGCCGCCAATGAAAGGCCCAGCCTGATCTTTTGCAGGCGGCCGTGTTGTGAACACAGCTATTATGAACACCGACAATGCTATCACATATCTACCTTGCCTCTGGCACTTCTACACCTCCGGCGCCGTCGGCGGTTGCCTGATTAATCAATCAACAAACTCACATTGCTTGATCTATCAGGCTGAGCCAGCAAGTTGAAAAGTTGTGCTCTTATGTCTGGTCGTTTGGTGTAGCACTAGGCAGCAAGGTGTCCTGCATATCGGCGCTACCAAAGCCCCTCATCATGTGCTCAGCCTCATTGTCGCATGTGGCTGAGTGTGCACGTCAAACACGAAGCCAAAGATACCTAGACTCGAGTTTCTATCCTCCTACCTAATCATTTTAAATGTTCTTCAGAAGCTGATTGAGAGGTGAGAGTGCAATAACCCTCACCTTATTGTTACTAATCCGTCCACTTTATCACCCAGCGCAGTTGCAGTAAACTTTGAGTCTATTCTACCAGTGCCTGGAAAGCCGAATGGATATGTCGCACGACGAGCAAGGAAATACGATCGACGAGGCCCTGTTGACGAGATTCGATGATGTGATGAGGCTAGCTTCAAACAACCACCCACTCCAACAACAATTATTGTCCCGTTATGCAGTATTAAAGACGGAAAAGTTCTGGCGGTATGGAAGGATGGCAGACTTAGAAGAAGCCATTCAGAAGGGATTGCAAGCAGTAGCAGGTACACCTGAAGAAGATGTCGAGTTCACTGACAGGTTAAACATCCTGGGCGTCATGCTTGCCAGTCACTTCGAGCGAACAGGGAGACAGGGAGATCTGGAGGAAGCCATTCGGATAGCACGACGAGCGGTGGAGGTCACGCCTCAAGATCATCCCGACCTGGCAGCTCGGCTGAACAATCTAGGCAACATGCTTGCCCGTCGATTCGAGCGGACAGGGAGATTGGAAGATCTGGAGGAGGCCATTCGGACAGCACGACGGGCGGTGGAGGTCACGCCTGAAGATCATCCCGACCTGGCTGGGTTGCTGAACAATCTAGGCAACATGCTTGCCCGTCGATTCGAGCGGACAGGGAGATTGGAAGACCTGGAGGAAGCCATTCGGACAGCACGACGAGCGGTGGAGGTCACGCCTCAAGATCATCCCGACCTGGGAGCTCGGCTGAACAATCTAGGCAACATGCTTGGGAGTCGATTTGAGCGGACAGGGAGAATGGAAGATCTGGAGGAGGCCATTCGGACAGCACGACAAGCGGTGGAGGCCACACCTCAAGATCATCCCGACCTGGCAGGGTTGCTGAACAATCTAGGCAACAAGCTTGGGAGACGATTTGAGCGGACAGGGAGAATGGAAGATCTGGAGGAGGCCATTCGGACAGCACGACGAGCGGTGGAGGTCACGCCTCAAGATCATCCCAACCTGGCAGCTTGGCTGAACAATCTAGGCAACAGGCTTGAGAGTCGATTCGAGCGGACAGGGAGAATGGAAGATCTGGAGGAGGCCATTCGGACAGCACGACGGGCGGTAGAGGTCACACCTCGAGATCATCCCGACCTGGCAGCTTTGCTGAACAATCTAGGCAACAAGCTTGAGAGTCGATTTGAGCGGACAGGGAGAATGGAAGATCTGGAGGAGGCCATTCGGACAGCACGACGAGCGGGGGAGCTCACGCCTCAAGATCATCCCGACCTGGCAGGAAGGCTGAACAATCTAGGCAACAAGCTTGGGAGACAATTTGAGCGGACAGGGAGAATGGAAGATCTGGAGGAGGCCATTCGGACAGCACGACGGGCGGTGGAGGCCACGCCTCAAGATCATCCCGACCTGGCAGCGTGGCTGAACAATCTAGGCAGCGAGCTTGAGAGACGATTCGAGCGGACAGGGAGAATGGAAGATCTGGAGGAGGCCATTCGCACAGCACGACGAGCGATGGAGGTCACGCCTCAAGATCATCCCGACCTGGCAGCTTTGCTGAACAATCTAGGCAACAGGCTTGAGAGACGATTCGAGCGGACAGGGAGAATGGAAGATTTGGAGGATCAGCCGCCGAATATTTTCTTGCAATCCTGGAACTGTACCAACAGCATGCCCTTCCACCGTGTCAGTGCCGCTCTTCAAGCCATTCGATTGCTAAAACGGCGCGCCGACTTGGTTGAGGCTGCTGAAGTCGCAAAACAAGTCGTACGCTTTCTGCCTCTGGTCAACAATCGTTCTCTGAGCCGTGACGATCAGCAACATGTTGTCTCAAGGTTTTCCGGCGTTGCGCCTGACGTCTGTTCGCTCGTGCTCCACACCGGTGGTGACGGGTTCGAAGTCCTGGAACTATTAGAGCTAGGACGAGGAGTGATCATAAGTCTATTGATGGACGATCGAAGTGACATTTCGAAATTGGAATCATCTTTTCCTGAAGAGGCGGCCACATACGACAGACTTCGAAATGAAGTGAATGCGCCCGTGTCTGAGGTCGCAGATCTGGCTCTGCGAAGTATTCGCATGACGCGACGCCTTGAAGCAGTTAAAGAACTGGACGAACGCATTCACAGCATTCGTGAATTGCCTGGACATCGACGCTTTCTCCTTGGGCCAACATTGGAAGAACTGAAGAGCTGGGCCTCGGAAGGGCCGATCGTGGTGGTCAATATTACGGATGTGAGGAGCGACGCTATTGTTGTGACGACTTCTGGTGTGGAATCTGTTGAACTCCAGGATTTGACGCTAGTGGAGACAATAAAATGGGTACAAGAAGGTCTGACTATATACGACAAGAACGACACGCCACGAGATCGTGGTAAGAAGAACAAACGGTATTTGGAATTTCTGCAATGGTTGTGGTTGAAGTGTGTGCGAGTGATTCTACAGGCGATTCATCATGGTCAAAATCCAGGGGCCAACAACCTTCCTCGACTCTGGTGGATTGGGGTAGGCATCGCTACTTATCTCCCATTCCACGCCGCCGGTGACCATTCTGTTGGTTCTACCGAGAACACACTCAGCTGGGCTATCTCTTCGTACACCCCGACCATTAAAGCACTAGCACATGCACGAGAGCGGCAACGGAAGCGGCCACGATTCGTCGAGGACAAACTCAAACTGTTGTTGGTCGCAATGCCCACAACGCCAGATCAAAGTGGACTTCCTGGTGTAAGGAAGGAAACGTTGGAAGTACGAGCAGCGGTGAACTCTGTCTTTGCAGATGAACTGCTTGTCCATCCGAATGCCCGAACGGTGCTGGAGAAACTCAGACAATGTGACATGGCGCATTTTGCATGTCATACCATCTCGGATCATGCCGATCCATTCAGCAGCTGTCTGGTACTGCAGGATGGTATCAACACAGCGCCGACTGTAGACAAGCTTACTGTTCGGCAAATTTCAGAAGCCAACTTGGAGCGGGCAGCTATTGCCTACCTCTCAGCTTGTTCCACGGCAGAAAATCGTGCGGTGGGGTTAGCGGACGAGGTGATCCATCTTGCGAGCGGGTTCCAGGTTGCCGGGTTCAGCCATGTGGTGGCATCGATGTGGTCATCTGACGATGAGATCTGCGTGGAAATGGCAAAGGGGTTTTACCAACGACTGAAGAGCGCTTACGACGGACAAAGAACCGACAGAGACGTTGCGGCAGCCGTGCATGATTCAATCCTCGAGATTCGGTCGAAGTGGCGGAAACAACCTCTCAGTTGGGCACCATATATCCATCTGGGTGCGTGAACATCTCACAGACCAGCTGTATCTTGTCTCGGAGTGTCGAATTGGTTTTTCAGAATTGACAAGATATTTCCGCAAAAGAGCAAACTTACCTCTCGTGCCAATATGGCCACTGCATCGATTTGAGGTCGGGCGGCGTTGGACGGCACGCAGGCAGGTGGCCAAGGCCAAATTTCCTCCAGCAGAGAATCCGCCGACGGTGAAAAGCAGCGGATCAGCTCCGAACTTGTCCTGAGCATTCTTGATCAAGAATTGGACCACATCGTCGACGTCATCAGTGGCCGCTGGGAACGGGTGCTTGGGGGGGATACCTGTAGTCAGTAGAGACGACTACAGCGCCCATCTGGTCGGAGAGAAGGGCCAAAAAGTTCGCCTCGGATTCCGGTATGCCGCCTAAGAATCCTCCACCATGGACATCCAGATGCAGCGGTCGGAGTCCCGAGACATTCTCTCGGACCGGAGGCTTGAATACAATGGCTCGAACTGACCTTCCTGCTCGAGTGGGAATATAATGAACGGTGTAGCGCCTCGAAAATGTCCATGGGAGGAAGCCGATGGAGTACGTGACTGGCGTCAGAGCCTGCAAGACGAGCAAGCGCCAGCGCAAAGAAAATGGAAGTGTACTGAAAGTTGCATCGTAACAGGGCCGGAACCATTGGAGCACAAAGCTCCAGCTCATTTTGGCCGCTGAGAGAGAGCCCCTCAGGTTAGAGGTAGTGATAGCTAGAAATTCTTCGGTGTTGGTCGAATGAATGAATGATTGATTCAAGAGAGTGTAAAGTAGGTTACATAGGCTGCAATTGCCAAGACAATTCATGTGCCAATATTAAGTCCCAGTTCGCCCGAGTCAGAATAGCACCTCAGGTTTGCTCCTGCTAGCTGTGTGCTGTGACTCCGTGGATCAAAAAGAGCGGAAGTTCAGGCCATACACAGTCTTAACTCCCTTCTTCTAGTGCTCTCACTGGCAGACTTGCCGGCCACTAGTCACGTGATATGATAACTAATCAAGATTTAAAGTCTTGGTGTTTAAATGCCAAAAGCGGCGCCATGCCAAGTGACAGAATCACGTGAGTTTTGTCAGAACGGGCTACTGCCAAGAAATTGTGGAAAGGTATGGCAAAACCGCTGCCTGCCCCACATAATAACGTCCAGCTGCCTATTACCATTCCATCATTGGCAGCCTCTGTTAAAGCCAGGAAACAAAGGTGATCGTGACTCTGATGCCACTGTCCACCTCCCCGCTCTGAGGCCGCCATTGACCGTCTAACAAGACTCCAGGCGTCACCATGGGGAAAACGTTTCGCCGAAGATGCAGGCCGACGGAACGTGACATATAAATCGCCCTGTTTCCTTGGAATCTCCCTCCGTTCTTCTCAGCATCACTTTTCTGCTTGTTCTGAAGACCGGCATTCCATCGTTCAGTGCCAGAGCTCGGAATTGGCCAAGAAGACTCCCTCACCACGATGGGCTCCATCAGCGTCGACAATGTGCTCCAGCCGCCACCGACCTCGTCAAGATCGTACAAGATTGCGTCCATTCCGGCTGATGGCATCGGTCCAGAAGTCATTTCCGCGGGCATCCAGGTGCTGGAGACTCTGGCAAAGGTCTACGGTACATTCTCGTTTGACTTTACTCACTTTGACTGGTCGAGCGACACCTATCTCAAACACGGTTACTACATCCCTCCCGGCGGCCTGGACGAGCTGAAGAAGTTCGATGCGATCCTGTTTGGCGCGGTCGGCGACCAGCGGGTCCCCGACCACGTCTCACTCTGGGGCCTACGATTGGCAATCTGCCAGCCGCTGCAGCAGTATGCCAACGTCCGGCCGACGCGGATTCTAAAGGGCGTAACTTCGCCGTTGGCGTCATGCCAGGGGTCGGAGGCCAATGTCCAGAAACTTGACTGGGTCATCATCCGCGAGAATTCCGAAGGCGAGTACGCCGGACAGGGCGGCCGGTCCCACGTGGGTCAGCCGTGGGAAGTTTCCACCGAGGTGTCCATCTTCACTCGACATGGCGTGGAGCGGATCATGCGGTTCGCGTACGAGGTGGCCCAATCGCGGCCGCGGCGAAAACTGACGCTCGTGACCAAATCCAACGCACAGAGAAACGGCATGGTGCTCTGGGACGAGGTCCAGAAGATCGTGCAACAGGACTACCCCGAAGTTGAAACGGACAAGATGCTTGTCGACGCCATGACGTGCCGGATGACATTGCAGCCCGAGTCCATCGACACCATCGTCGCGACCAACCTGCACGCCGACATTCTGTCTGATCTGGCCGCCGCATTGGCAGGCTCCATCGGCATCGCGCCGACGTCGAACCTTGACCCCACGCGGCAGAACCCCAGTATGTTCGAGCCGATTCACGGCTCTGCGTGGGACATTGCGGGCAAGGGCGTGGCCAACCCCGTCGGCACGTTCTGGACGTGTGCTGAGATGATCAGGTGGCTGGGCGAAGGGAGCGCCGCCGACACTCTGATGGACGCCGTCGAGAAGACGATGGGAGCGGGCGTCAAGACAAGGGATCTGGGTGGCAGTGCCGGAACGGAAGAAATCACACGGGCGGTGTGTGACGAGATCGAGAAGCGGCGTCCAAAGGTAAAGGGGGCGAGCCGAGACGGCGACATGAGATGACATATCCATAGATGGTGGAGTATATGGAGAGCAAGGAAAGTCTCGCCGTAATCGTGTGGTGGATCAAAGGGGATCATCATTGGAATAAAGTCTTGGACTTCATCATCACTCGGACAGGAATCACTCACTTGCCCTTCCCCGGCTCGATCACAACCAGCACTCCCCAGCCGGCCTCCTTCTCGGCCGCGTCAAAAGCATCTTTCCACTCGTCCAGCCCGTATTTCCCGACCACCCTGATCCCGCCTTTCTCTCCCAAGGGCAACCGGCCGGTTTCGACCAGGCGAATCAAGCGCGTGATGGCGTCCCGGCCGTACATGAATTTCCCATGCACTTTCAGGTCGTTGAACATCAACAGGCCATACGGTATCTCCACCGTGCCAGGGATACCGCCCATGAAGCAGGCGGCGCCGCCCTTGCGCAGCGCCAGCAGGGACGATGCCAGGTGCGTTGATTTGGCTGCCGCGGCGGGCGAGAAGTCGAGGTATTTGTCGGCCCCCCCACCAGCGAGCCTCTTGATCTCCTCTGCGTCGCCGGCCACATTGCCCGTGAGTTTGACGATAGCAATATCACCAGCTCCAGCAGCGGCATTCCGTGTCAGCGTGTCTTTCATCTGGTGTAGAGCATCGACATTTCGTCCACAAACCAGGACGTCAGCTCCCATGGCTCGCGCAACCTCGACGGCGGCACCGCCAAACTGGCCGGTCGCCGGAGCGACGATGACCTTCTCGCCAGTGCGCACATCCAGTTCCACCAATCCACCCGTTGGCACCAAGAGTCGCAGGAGGTAAGCCAGATCGTGCACGGTATAGCCCAGTTCGCGGCAGAGGACGTCCTCATTCAGCCCGTGCACATTCTCCAGCGGAACGCGCACGTACTCGGCGTACGCTCCGTTTCTCCATTCGCCATCCATGAGCTTTCTGCTGCCGGCGTCCAATCCGCCATGAACGCCGAGCAAGATCTGACTGCCGGGCTCGTCACGGCCGCGGACGGTTGGGTCGAGCAGAACCAGTTTGCCAGGAGCGACCGTCGTGGCATCGTTTCCGACCGCAACGACTCGTCCGATGGCTCCGCCACCAATGGTCAAGGGAAGCGCCAAAGGGTAGGCCAGGGCGCCAGAGTAAAGTTTGGAAGAGTATGCGAGGACGGGTGAGGAGAGCACTTGGACCACGGCGCTGCCGGTCGTCGCCGTGGGGAATGGAAGGTCTTTGACTTGCAGAGGGGCATCAAAGGAAGAGAGAACAAGGCCACGATATGTGCCTGGGACCGACGCCGTGGATGCCATGCTGACCGTGATTGACGGTAGTAGTAGGGATGGTGTAAGAACTCGGATTTGACAAAAGACAACCAACTCACCCTCAACTTGGTGCACTTATATCTTCCATACTCCTTGGCTGCCGATCCCTTCCAGCGTGGTTTGCCACCATATCCATGTCCAGGCTTCAGACCAGCCTGTTCGGACATATCGCCGTATCGGCCTTAAGGGATCACTGCTCGAGGCACCATTGACGAAGCGCCAGAGGCCATGGGTGCCATGTGCCGGCACTGTCTGACAAGGGCTGGCAACTGACGACAGGTTTCGAGCTCAATCTCTGCCTTCCGTAACTCCGTCGCCTGTGTCGTGGAATCTGCTGTAACTGGATTTGCCCGCCAAACCAAGGTGCTAGGCCCCAAGTTTCTGCGCTCTCAGACGTAACACCCGATTGGATGGTATGTCAACTGTCTAATAAGTAGGAGGGAGAGAAGATAAGAATACGTGACTCTGTAGGTCAGCTTGCCCTAACAGACTTTAATTATTTAGCATGTGGCCCAGACCCAGCCATGATCAAGGAATGTCCGCAATGCCAGGGACGAGAGGACGCCAACGGACATACCCTGGGGCTGAGGATCGATCTCCGGTCCATACGAGAGATGAAGACAAGACGATATCAACAGTCTGAGGAGATGTGAACAGGGCAGCAAGGTGCCGATTCCTAGCACGCATAGACGGAGTTAAGAACGACTGGTAGAGTACTTATTGCCCCGAGCAAATAAGGCTTATTCCATGCTGATTGGCTACCCCGAGCAGGGACCACATGGCCAACTAGCCGAGGCCTCTTGGATCAGCAATCAGTTTTGCACATGGATAATCGTATGCACACTCATTTGCGGAGATGGAGTCTAGTTGGTAAGTCGATTGCATAACGAAGCTGTGGAACCTGGAGACAGCCAAGTCCGTCAAGTCCCGGAGCCTGTTCCAGGAGCATGTGCTCCTTCCTAGCCTGTCCTCCGAGATCGTCTCACAGATTTTCTGTCGGCTCATCCTGCATGGTGTCGTGCTCCTGTACTGCACGTCCAAAACTTGCCACAGCCGACTTGTGGTAAATCCAAAGACCGACCCTGCACGGCCTCGGCCGCAGCACACCATGGCTCCAGGCCACACACCACCACTTGCTCCTGTCATCCTTCTAGAAATATTGGACTCTATAGATGGCCTTGCTTCGTAGATGGTCGAGCTACATGTACATGTTCTAACATCCTCTCGTCCTCACCGCTGATGAGCAGAGTTTAACTCGGCGCTCATGCTCGTCCTTGATCTCTTCTACTCCATCGTCGGCCGTTCCGTTTCCTCAGTAATCTCGGCTTGGTTCCAACGAGTCGGGTTGTAACCCCTCATCTTCTCTGCGTTCGACTCCTGTCTTCTTGAAGATGAAACAACCTCTGGGAACGCGAGATTCGGAGTGAGCATTGTCAGATGGCCGGAGCGATGAGGGGTTTGTGGTGCCCCTCAAGAAGACGCGCGGGATATGTATCCCGAATATTCAGAGATTACCCCCCGGGAGGATCTGCGAAAATGTTGGCATGTCATCTGATGGAGGAAAATGTCGTCGGTCCATGACATACGCACCGGTCTGGGATATGTCCTCCTCGGTTGGTGGGAAGAGACCACTGAAGATCAGACAATGTTAGCGCGGGAGAGCTGATCAGGGGAGGAGAAAGAATGCTGGACGCCGTTCACTTACGGCAAGACACGAGCATAGGCGTAGACGTCTTTATCCAGAAAGTTACAGAATATGACCCTCTCTAACTTTTCACCCTCGGCGGTATGGAGGAAATCAAAGACCTCTCTCGCAGCAGATTTGGCTGCCTTGTGACTTGGGTATCCATAGATCCCGGTCGAGATGGCGCTGAACGCGATGCTCTTGCAGTTGTGCTGGACGGCGAGTTGCAAGGATGTCCTGTAGCAGCCACGCAGAAGGGGTTCCGACTCGAGGTCATTGGAATAAATCGGGCCGACAGCGTGAATCACCTTCTTGCAGCGCAAATTATAGGCATCGGTAATTTTGGCCGACCCTGTATCACAACCTCCCAAGGTTTTGCATTCTTCGAGTAGGCGAGGTCCAGCGGCACGGTGAATGGCCCCATCGACACCACCGCCACCAAGCAACGACATATTGGCAGCATTGACGATAGCATCGACTTCCAACCTCGTGATGTCGTGCTGAACCATGCAGACTTTGTCATTGAATTCTTGGTTTGGGCGGGGAACATTGCCTGAAGGAGACTGAAGGTTCTTGGATCGGTATAGAACGCTGAGGGAAGGAATGTCCTCGAGTGGTTTGAGGCCTGTCGACATCATGCGAATTGAGAGGGAACCAAACCGCATGGCGAGAGATGTCGAGACAGGACAAGCCGTATGCAGGAGCGGTTCCTGGGTTGCCGTGCGGGGAGGGCGGTGGCAGGGGCTGATTCTCCAAAGTGACAGAGAGCATGGCACGTGACAATTTGATAACGGAGACAGCAACTTGAGTCGGCTGGCAACCTGAGGCGCGTTGTTAGTCCTACATGCTTTGTCGAACAGAATTGCCACCATCTGCACATCGCAGGCCATGGGTTTGGTAGTGCGTCAGGCGACTCAGAGCGATCTCCCTCAAGTCCGGCAAATCTTTAACCACTACGTGCTCAATACGGTGGTGTCCTTTTTGGTTCAACCACCCCCACCTGATTACATTCGCTCTCGCTTTGAATCTTCGCTGGAGCGAAATCTGCCCTACCTGGTGGCCGTGGATTCTTCCGATGGAGGCGAAACGGTGGTCGGCTACGCCTATGCGTCCGCCTTTCGAGGGTTCATGCTTGGATATGCGCACACTGTCGAGATGAGCATTTTTTGCCACCCCAAACACATCAGTCGAGGCATCGGCAGCCAATTGATGGTCGAACTGCTGACGCAATTACGGACGACCAAACATATGACGAAAGAAGCCGGGTATGAAGACAAGCCCATTCAGGTTGATGTCAAGAAGGTGATGGCGATCATGGCCGTTGATGAGCAAGCTCCTTCGAATGGCCTAGCACTTTGTGAATGGTACCAAAAATGGGGATTCGAGGAGGTTGGCCGACTGAAAGGAGTGGGATACAAGAAAGGCCGAGTGTAGGACACCCATCCGAAATTGACTCAGACACTTATCTCTGACTGAACAGAATTGACACCATATATCTTGAGCTGGCGTTGTAGTGAAGACGACATCAGCGGCAAGGCAAGATAATCCTCGGAGCATCAGCGTCTGCCCGCAGTTCACCCATTAGTCATCAATTATGAGAGGAGGACTATCAGAATGCCGCAATTGACACCACCGTGGTCAGCTACTGTAGCCTATCGTTTCAATATCTCGCACCCTCTTACCGCATCGTTCGAATGTCGTGGCCGATGACGTACATCAAGGCAACAGTCGCACTACCAGTTCAGATAGCGCCAGACGATCCACATCTTGACACGGATGCCACCTCCTAAATGTTGCCTTTATCACATCTTGGTCAAGTAGGTGCCTGAGTGGAGAGAGTATCCAACCAGTCACACGCCACACCGACCGGCCGCCCGAAGGCCTGGATAGTGTGGTGCTGCGAGAGCTTGAGAGACGTCTAGAATACCATTCAGCAAGACTCCTGCTTTGGAACCGACATGGTCATATCGGTCTATGTGTTCCTGGCCCTTCCTCTCAATCCCGGGTCACACTCTGTCTAGCATATTCCGGCCTGGCAACGGTCATGGATGGATCAACGGATCAATGGATCAATGTATGTCCTTCCCGCTCCTTCTCTTACTTCTCGAGATTCAACAAGCGAGAGAGCCGTTTCCTCCCATTACACTCGAGCCAACTCTCGGAGGCGATTGGCCACCTAATGGATCGCTTGTGCGCGGCTCATCCAAGACGAACAGCGTCTGAATGCATTTGCACATTTCTGTCATGCGATTGTCCGAGACAGGCCACAGAATGGATTGTTTGATCTCTTCAACTCCTCGATGACATGAGCCAAGCTTTCTATGGTCGGCAAAGATCGTGCACCCCGGATATCAAGTGAGAATGGCCCTTCCAATGCATTTGGTCTGATCACGCTCCATGCTGCGCCTCAGGGCGGACGCGGTGGCTGACTTCGCATTCGGCACCAAGACTGCGAGTCACCATCTCAGAGGGTTGGGGTTGCTCAAGAAAACGTGACAGACATTCTAACTCCTACATTGCATCGTAAACTCTGATCTGGTGGAGGAGCCGTCGCAAATGTGGCTTCAGGGGTTGTGGCTGTGCACGTGTCGGCGCCGTGCTACAGCGACCGCCTAGTTAGACCTGCATTAGATTGAGAACTTCACTAAGATACCATTATTACTCATACTACAATCCTTTGCCCTGCGCAGAGCATTCGTAGTGGATTGTCTGGTGTGACTTGATGCTTGAACTTTGTGATGGCAGCCTGATTGGCTTGGCGGCCCTTAAATTACAGAAAATTGCTGCCCAATGCCGGCCCAGGCCCCAACTTGTCCTCTCTCTTCCTGTCCACCGATACTCGGCCTGCCACTGTCCTCTGCAGTCACAATGGCGCGGATGAAGAGATGGCGGACGGCTCTTCTCCTGATCGAATCGTTGTCTCGTTGCTGTGTTATCTAATGCAAAATCGTCAAAGAGCTAAGTCTGTTTAGTCAGGTGATGGCCGCGAGGCTGAGGCAGCCACATTCTTACTAGCGTCGAACCCCAGTTACCAACCCACCCCTGTCTTCAACTTGTGGAGGCTATAGCCAAGCTATGGAAGTTTGGTTGATGGACTGACTGACCACGTCTTCTAATTGGTTACCCCATGAACGTGCTCTCGCCTCTGTGTCATCCTTGGTTCTGCCTTGCAGGCGCCTGTGTTTTCGTTAAAGGTACAAAAGCTTCGACCATGTCCTGTCTTACTCGTACCAGTTCATCTCTATCAACTTCTTGAATACTCTCAGACCTATATCGTTGATCCTTGGCCTGTGGCCAAGTGCAGCCATTCAATTGTACAGCATCCGAGATTTGGATCAAGCACCGTCACGATCTCAAGCCCTTGGACTTGACGCCAGACTGAATATTTTCTTCCGCCATCACAACCACAATGTTTGGGAATCGCGGGTTTGTGGACAGCCCCGTGCACTTTTGCGGCTGCTGGTATCCAATGCTTGCTTCCCATGGGTATGTGCAGAGGCAATATCTCCCTCAAGTTGAGCTGTCAACATCGACAACCATCCTCTCAACCACTTCCCGCACTGTACTGAGACAGACCTTCGTCAATTCAAATTCAGGACCACTGTCAGAGGTCCGATATACCTTTCCGTTGTACGATGGCGTCAGCGTGGTGGGCTTCCGGTGCGCTGTCGGCACCAAGACTATTGTTGGAATCGTCAAGGAGAAGCAGCACGCCAGGGCAGAGTACCAGGAGGCCGTGGAACGGGGGGAGACGGCAGGCCTTCTTGAACAATTACCCGAAGCTTCGGACGTCTTTACCACATCCATCGGTAACGTTCCGGCGCACGAGAAAGTCCGGGTCGAAATTGTTTATCTTGGAGAGCTCAAACATGATGCCGAGACCGACGGCTCCCGATTTACCATTCCGACAATCATCGCTCCGCGATATGGTGGGACATCTCTGGACTCGGCCCATAAAATCGCCGAAACCACGGTCTCTGATCAGGGTGGCATCCAAATTTCGGTCGATGTTATCCTGGACGAAGGTTCCGTCATTCGAGGATTACAGTCACCGTCTCACCCCATTGCCGTGACCATGGGCAGGACGGCTACCATGCACGAAGACGCGTTCGCCACTAATCATGCGTCCGCCACGCTCACGCTGGGCTCCACTGAACTCGACAAGGATTTTGTCCTTGTTCTCCTCGCCAAAGGGAATGACACTCCTCGAGCTCTTCTTGAGACGCACCCGTCCATCCCCAATCAGAGAGCGCTCATGACCACACTGGTGCCCAAGTTCAACATTCCAAACAGCTCGCCGGAGATCGTCTTCGTGGTCGACCGCAGCGGCAGCATGGAGGGCAAGATCGACACTCTCGTGGCTGCGATGAAGGTTTTCCTCAAATCACTGCCCATCGGCGTCAAATTCAACATCTGTTCCTTCGGCTCTCGGCACACGTTTCTCTTCAAGAAGAGTAAAACTTACGACCAATCCAGTCTCGAAGAAGCGCTCCAGCACTTGAAGAGTTTCAAAGCCAACTACGGAGGAACGCAAATGCTCGGGCCGATCGAGGCCACGGTGAAGAATCGCTACGCTGACTTGTCGCTGGAGGTCATGGTCCTGACGGACGGTCAGATCTGGAATCAGGACGAGCTGTTCGCGTTCATCAATGAACAGACGAACGCGCGTTTCTTCAGCCTCGGCATCGGCCACGGAGCATCCTCCGCCCTTGTGGAAGGCATCGCCCGAGCTGGTCATGGCTTCGCCCAGTTCGTCGGCGAGAACGAGAAGATGGATAAGAGAGTGGTGCGAATGCTGAAGGGTGCATTGACACCTCATGTCGACGACTACACGCTGGAAGTCAAGTACAGGGACGACCAAATGGATGCAACATGCGGCGATGACGACGGCTTTGAGGTGGTGGAATCGTTCAGAGACAGCACCACACTGGACCTCGTGCCTGACTTGGACGAACCAAAGGAAAAAAAGAAGACGACGATCTCGCTGTTCGACACGTCCGCCCAGGAAGAGCCCACCAATCCTCCCACCGGTCGCTACGACAACTTGCCCAAGATTCCCGTCCCAAAGGTCCTGCAAGCGCCGCACAAGATTCCGGCATTATTTCCGTTCAATCGGACGAACGTCTACCTCCTGCTCGGGCCCGACGCTTGCCGACACCAGCCAGAGTCGGTCATTCTCCGCGGCACCAGCGAGCACGGACCCCTGGAACTCCAGATTCCGGTCCAGGACGTCGGCGTGGGCGAAACGATCCATCAGCTTGCCGCGAAGAAAGCGGTCCATGAACTCGAGCAGGGCCGCGGCTGGATCACCGAGGCAAAGACTGCAACCGGACGCCTTCTGAAGAACCAGTACGAGGGCAAGTGGGATCTGATCGTGGAACGAGAAGCGGTCAGACTGGGAGTAGAGTTCCAGGTCGGCGGGAAATGGTGCTCTTTCGTTGCCGTTGAACAAAAGGGAGAGACCTCCAGCAGGCCGTTGACCGAGCTTCAGACAAGCGGTGACGACCTAGAAAAGGATTCTTCCCGTTGGAAATCCACAAATAGTAAGTCTCCCGTTGTGCACACCCACACCCATATCAATGCGTTTGGTTTCGGAGCGTCCCCGGCCAGTCACAGCATCTTTCGCAGAGATAGAAGTCTGTCTGGTAATGCAACATCTGGTCCTTCAGCGGCACCTGCAGCCTTTTTTGGCGGTTCTCACCCTCGACGTCTGCCAGCCAAGAGGCTTTTCGAAGCAACATCTCGATTTGCTTCGCCCAATTCTGGAACTCTGGATCCTATCTCACACGCAAATGCATCGCCAGCCACATCATTCAACACCTCCCCAATCAGCAACGAATCAACCTGCAGGAGTCTTCCCTTCTCGCAGCGTGCCGCCTCTGGAGGCTTGATCCAGCCAGCAGCCTCTGATGGCTCTGTCAATTTCAGGCCTCCGTCAAGACCAAGCCCAGGCAGCAGCACCGGCGCAGATGTTCCAGATCAGATCCAAACAGACCTCGCTTTCGGTGTGCATGAAGAAGAGACGACAAACTCCACCAGCAATGACACCGTATCACAAGCTGACTCTTCTGGTGACATAACAGGCGATGGTTTATTTTCCCTTGGCACCCCTTATGGTGGTGCCGGTGCCGCCTTGTCTAGAAATACTCCTGCTCCTCCTCCTTACTTTTCTGGCGCGCTCAGACCTGGTACTCAACCGCCATCAGGTCTTTTCACAAGGCACTCGTCGCAAATGCCATCCGCAAGTCTCAGCAAAGAGCCTCTGTCATCCCCCGCTCTAGCTCCCGTACCAATTATCATGAGTCGAGCAGGCAGAGGAGAAGCTCTGACTTCTCTCCCACACAGCGCAGAGATGACCATCGGCGGCCGGATGCCGGACAAGTTGAAGAAATCCCGAAACTTGGGCGCTGGGATCCGTGACTTAGCATCCGGGTTTTCCTTCGCCCTGAGCTCTCCCATGCGAGCGAGAAAGGTTGAGCGCGATATCAGCAAACCCATCATCCAGAAATCTTCCGAGGTAAATTCTGATGGAGATGCCGATGAAGAGATGGAAGATGTGGCGTCGTCGTCACAGGAGAGCCCGTTGAATCAAGATGCCACATCGCTGGATGCCGAGCAAAAAATGCATCAGCTTATCGAAATGCAGCACTTTGATGGTTCCTGGTGCTCGGACAGCAACAGTAAGAACAACAAACTCTGGACTCTTCTCGGTGTCACGAGGGACCAAGTCGCGGCGATGACGCTCACCCTGACCCTCAACGACAATACAGTGAGGGACAAAGTAAAAGCAACAGCCCTCGCGATCGCCTGGCTCGAGACCAAAGCGTCACACGATGCCGAGGTGTGGGAGATGGTAGTCGCAAAAGCCAAAGCATGGCTGGCGACACAAGTCGGTGGAAGCGAGCATGCAGTGGATGAGGCCCTGACAATGGCGAGGGACTTGCTCATTGGTATGCCATCGTAATTGGGCTTTTGCCTAATCTACACCATTCCATTCGAGTTGAAGGCTAAACAATGTAAAGCAAAGTCCAGTCCACCATCTCTTTCTTTGTTCTTGTTTATCTCATTCATTTTATTTAGTATGAGGAATGGCCATCAGTCCTCCCTGTCACGATGAGAATTTTACTGGTCCATTTTTGAGACCTGTCGTAAATATCCAGAGAATAACAAAACAAACCATAGAATGGCGACGACTTTCTGGTCCAATAGGGGCACGATATTGGAGGTAAATGTACGGATATATACTCTCCCCGGCAGAGTTGACGGTTGATAGTTATTTACGGGCTGCTTTTGCTGGCTCTTTATTCGCGCGAATCCCCGTTCTTCACTATCCTCATTCCTTGACCTAACATTGAGGTCGTGCCATAAGTGTGCTGGGCTCCTGCATCAAAAATAATTCTTGTACAACTCTCGCACTCGCCACTCTGGGTCTGATTTCAGTGCTGCTCCCTTTCCGCTTGCTTCAACATGGCCCTTGCATCTCATCTCCTCCACGCGGCGACCCGAGTCTACCTGTAAACCCCAATGGCAAATAGATACCAAAAGTCAGAGCGCGTCCCCACGGGGTCAATTCCTTATCACAACGCCGGCGCCTCCCATGACTCCCGGTCGATCTTCATCACAGCAGACTGCTTGTGAGGGAACGACACTTCGCCCTGCTTGTAGAAGCCTGCCTCCGTCAAGTAATTGATGAACCTGCGGGCGCACCCAATGTCAGCAGGGTCAGCTTTTTCGGAGTACTGGCGGACTGCCAGCAATGGAATATCACTCACTTGGCGTTGTCCACTCGGGGTTCCAACATCACCGTCTCTGTCCTGCTATCCGCCAGCCAGCAATAATGCACCAAAGCGCTCAACCACACCTTGACTCGGTGCGGGCCCCTGAATTCGTTCTCGCCGATCAACACATGCAGGCCACGGGTGTAGTTACCCACGTCTCCGCCGAGCAGTCGTCCCAATCGGTCTTCTTTCACCCAGTAAATCTCAAAGTAGCCAAACGGCTTGCCGTCCCAGCATCCATACACCGGGAAGGAATGCCTGCTGTTCAATCCGTTTTCGAGGAATTTTCTCTGAACGGCCATCGGTCCGGCTTCGGCCCAGGCCGCGTTGACGCGCGGGTCGTTCATCCATTTGTGCAGCAAGTCAAGGTCGGAAGAGAGTTCGGTGAAGTTGGTGAGTGTCGGCAGGGTCGCGACAGACGCCGCTGCCCCCGTGGCAAGGCTGGGGAATATGATGGACATGGAGCCGTCGGACACAGACCCAAAGAAAGGGTGAGGGTATGGTTTGGGCGACAGTGTCGGGACACGGAAAGACAGCCATTGATCGAGGCTGGGGATGTATCGGCTGTAAAAGGTCTCGCCCTGTCGAGGCGGTTTCGGCCGAATGGGATGTCGAATGTGATTGGTGAAAGTGAACTGCGTCGGTGGGGGAGGGTAGAACGTAGGTAGGTGGCTGCCAGAGCTGAATGGCCCCCCTGGCGTGGACACTCCGGCAGACAATCCATCAGCAAGAACAGACGAGGCGGTCGATACCAAGTCCGTGGACCGAGGGGACCCCTTTTCACCAGCAGCGTGTTCCGGGGAAGAAGGTCTGGACGGATACGGTGACCCAGCGGGGATGGGCGAGTGCTGCTGGGGAGCCAGGGTGAAGAGAAAGATTCTCCCATCGATCTGCCAGAATGATCTTTGGCTCACAAAGGTCTCCTCCCAGCCGCCGGGGAGCCGTGTATCGGTATCAATGCCGACGCTGGAATCTTCGCTGGCAATGAGACCCATTCGCTCGAGTTTCTGAAGCCTGTTTTTCCCCTTGAAAATGCCATCTCTTTTGATCTTGATGCGCCAATCGACCTTGGGCCGGCCGCGTGCGGGTGTCGAAGCGGACGCCGGAGTGGACACGTGCGGATTGGGGGCCTCTTTGTGGAAGTACCAGTACAAGGTGGCCCACAGCATGAAAGCAATGTGCCGTGTGGGCGAGGCGGTTGGCTTGAAATCCGAATTGGACGGCATCGACATCGAGGCAATGAACAGACAGTCGTTCTGAATCGTCGGTTTGGTAAAGCGGTGGGCCACGACATGTTTTGGAGGCGGAGCCTCGGATTCTGAAGACTCGGGACGAATTGACGCCCTGCTCTCTTGCTTACTGTCGTCCAGGTCTTCCACCTCGTCCTCGGTCTGGAGAGTCACGGTCCAGCCGGGCGGCATGGCAGAATGGTGAAGGTCCATGTTCGTCGACTTGAACGTGAAGCCGCCAAAGACGGGAGTGATGGTATAGGTTTGCCCATTGGGCAGATGGATGTGTTCTGGAACCATTCCGGCGCGGGGTTGTTCACAACAGTCCTGCCCTCACAGACTCATTGCTCAGAGATTCCTTCCGTCGGCCACGATTATAGAGAGGTCAGGGAAGGTGCCAGGACAGGAGGGCCGCGTGCCTGCAGTTCAGATTATCGCGTTCCGCATCAAGGTTGGGGAAGAATATCCATGGCAGCAGGGTTCTGTGTGCTTGCGAAATGGACCCTTCGCGACGGCCAGATCCACTCCCACCTGCGAATGGAGAACGCAGGCTCGCGGGTTTCTCCTGGGCTGCTCTCTAGTAAGCGAGGCCCGACCCAGTAGCCTGTGCAGCTCCAGCCGGGGGGGAGGAGGGGGCAGGAGGGGGAGGGGAAAGTCCAGCTCGCAGCTTTCGAGCTGTAGTGTGACTTCGCTCGCCAATCAAAAAGCTTCGAGCGCCGATTATGATTGCCGACGGAGACCTCAGGCACAATGATAGGATTGGTGCTGCTCAGGGCGTGCACGGTGGGAGAGAGAGAAATTCAGAAAACTAGAGACATTCCTGCGAGAATAATGCGTGTCATTCGACGCTTCGGCTGGTTTCTCCTCCCAGCGTGACCGAGCTCGGCTGCCTAATCGGCCCGTCTGAGCAGGGCTATGGCTGCTGAACCATTCCACCGAATCCTACCAAAGACTCTAGGGTCTAATCACCAACACATATCCGCCCACCATGCTTGATGGTTGACGGCGTCCCAACGGAAAAAAAATCTCTCGCCGGCGCTAGAAGTCGGGAATCGTCGTACCCATGTTGCGATCTCTCGCCAGCTTGATCAAATCTCCGCCGACGACGAGATCCATCAGACCCATGCCGACACTCTTGTAGATGACATTGCCCTTGGTCAGCCAGTCCACCAGGCCCTGCTCGCCAGGTCCACCTCCCTCCAGCTCCTTGGTTGCGGCCCTGTTGATCATCATGAGCTCTCCAATCTCAACCAGATGGTCCGGTCGAAGCTGGGCCTGGATCACTTCTCCCGCTTCTTTTAAGCAGGCCTCAAGGCTGTCCACCACAATGACTCCGCCCTGGTCGGCATGCTTGTAGTGATGATGGCCGTGGTCGAGACTGACCGCCGCCTTCAATATGTCGGGGTGTATTTCGCACATGTGCGGCGCATAGGACCCGATCGCTGAAATGTACCGGCCCTTCCTCTGCCCTTCGCGGGACGTCAAGAATTCGGCGGGAAACAGAGGATCGATGGAGGGCGTGCAGCAAAAGATGACGTCGGCCTTGCGAACTTCTTCTTTCAACAGCCGGCCGTACTCACCGAATTCGGGACTCAGGGCCGAGAATTTAATGTCCTGGCGCCATTCTTCTTTCGCATCGTCCCCGAACTGAAAGGACTTCATGAGTTTGATGGCGCCTTCAAACGAACGATTGATGATGTTGACATGCCGAATCTGGTCCCCCCGAAAGAGGAGAGCCAGCCGGATGTGCCAGTATGCTTGCTTCCCCGCGCCGAACAAGGTGATGGTGTGGACATTCTGTCGTCTCTTAAACAACATGGTCGCTGCAAGTGCCGTTCGAAACGCCGTGAGCTCTTCAGCGTTGATGATCCCCACCGGATGACCGGTAGAATCCAGCAGAGTCACGGTCCCCCGTGGGGGGGTGCCGTGGGAGCTGGCCACGGATACGGGCGGTTGAAATGAGGAACCATCATTCGACTCCACGCTTATCGTCGATGCTGGCGTCAGGGTCAATCCGCTCAGATCCGGCATGGACGACTTGACAGACGAAACCGCCGAACTCGAGCTGGTGGACAACGGTTTTGGTATGGGCTCATCCGGCTGCTCTAGCGACACGACTTTCATGCCGATCAAGTCGCCCGTCGACGCGGGCATAAACAACGTGGTGATGCCGTTCTTCTTGATCACCGTTCGTTGCGGCTGGAAAGAGGAGCAGCATGGTGAATTAGTGTCGCCCGTCGAATAGGAATGGAGAGCCTCTGCAAGGTTCTCCTGGAGTTCGAGGGCATCTTCCTGGGTTAAACTCAATAGCAACTGGCGGACCTCCGAATCGGTCAGCACGGTCAGAGGCATTTTGCGGCACCCTCGCTCGGGGACGCATCCACTTCAGACGATGGATTCTGGTCCCCACACACACAGCGAGAGAATGTGTGTGAATGAGTCAGGGAGAGTCTTGGAAAGATGAACCAGATCTTTTTATGGCGGACCGAGCAGCACATCAACAGAGGGGAATGTTCTGAGGATGAAGGACCTGTTGTGTCCACGATCTCTTGCCAATTCACGCGTTCCACCTCAGCAGACATCTTCCAAGACACCAAAGCGGTGCTATCATCCACTGCCATTGGCGGCAGGGTGTTAGTAACGGCATGTCATGGCTATTGGCTACGTCTTGAAAGGTGGCGGTCTCAACCGGCCATCTTGGCGAGTCTGCTAGCTTTGAGAGCGGATTCCAGACCGAGGCCAAGGCATGTGAGAGTGGAAGACAAAAATAAGGTGATCAAAGATGGACTCGTGCACATTTGCATATTCAGAGAAAAGGGTATCTATAAACGCCAGTAGGCACCTGATATACATTCATGGCACGGTCCTGCTCCGTTCAGGTTTGCTAAAGTCACTCGCGGTGAGAATGAAGGCAATTCCACCAGTCGCTGCAAAGCTCGTTATTTGACCGATCCCCACATATCTTCATCACTCATAACCATGTCGTCCTCGCTGACCACCTTCAGACCCTCTTTCTTCTTGTTCTTCTTCATTTCCTTCTTCGTCATGAGCGTTCGTGGCGTGACGGGCGTCATCGGCGTAAACGGCATATATGGACTGTACGGCGTCTGAGGCATGCCGGTCTTTGGATGATAGCCCAGAATACTCTCACGACGATCCACAAAGGTGGTTTTGGTGGCTGGGGCACTCTTCATCGATTCTGCATAGTATTGCCGGAACGGCAAGGTATGTGAGCTGCTGGAGGCCGCCGCGCTGCGGAGGGACAGCGGCGCCGGCACCTTCTTCTTCTCCCCCAATTCGACGACCTCGACCGCCTCGGCCTTCTTCTCGACTTCCGTCACTTGTACGGCGTCTGACTTTGGTCCGGGTGTCGGAGGCGGGGGACCGGGAGTGTAGATTCGCGGAGTGAAGGACGAGTCTTCCGAATACGTCGATGACCCTCTCAGGTCGGCGGAGCCCAGGGGCTGTGAGATGGGCAGGCCACGCACAGAAATGGGCTGGGGTCGTGGCCTGTCCGAATTGGACGAATTAGTCCGTCCATGGCCTGCCGAGATGAAGGAGAGCGGAGAAGCCTTGGTCCTTCGACTGCTGGGGCGCGACGCACTCGTCGATGACGGGAGATCGTCGACGGGCGTCGGGGCCAGAGGAGCTTCAAATTGAGGTGGTGGAGGTCTATGGCGCAAATGCTGAAACTCGGGAGGCTGTTGCGGCGAACGCGGTGATGGGGGCACATGCTGGAATTCAGGCGCGTGCCTTGGAGACCGCGGCGATTGCGGCAGGCCGGCATTCACCGGCACGGGATATTGTGGTAACTTGGGTGTGGGCGGAGCGTGGTATTGGGGGGGCGGATTCCCCGTGGACTTTGGTGTCGTCTGTCCACTGCTGCTCGTTGCTTTTTGTGCCTTTTCTTCATCGTGGGCCATGACGGCGGCGTACAACTTCGCCATCTCATCCAAGTTCTTGACCTTGTCCGCTTCGACGACTTTGGTGTCCACGGTTGACACACTGACGTTTGATGGTTTATGGCTATGGCTGGAGCTCTGGCTTTGGCTGTGGTTTTTCCCACCCGTCGCCCACGCCTTCAAGCTTGCCAGCTTCCCTGGACTTCGCAGGGGAGGCTCGACGTCGATGGGTGGTTGGGGGATGGATCCCGCCTTGATCATCTCCATGCTCAAAGTCCGGTTGGACGTTTGGGTCTTGCGTCGAAGTCTCGTTCCGACAAACAGAATCAACACGAAGGTGGCCAAGAGCCAGACCACGTAGGCGCCGACAATGCCAATGACTTCGTACTTGAGTTTGGACCGGTCTCTCAAAGCACCAGCAGAGAGGGGCGGGCCTTGGTCAGGTGGAGGCGCAGGACCCTCCCAGATATCGAATTGCCAGATGCCGGCAGGCCGGGCAAAGGCAGGACAGGCGAGGAAGAGAGGGCTGGTAGCAGTGATTATTGACGAGGTCGAGGACCAGCGCATCTTTGTAGGCTCGTCAGCGTCCTCGCATCGCGGATTTGTGTCTCTGAAACTCCTCCCCCCTGAACGTTGCGAATATGAAGCAGCTTGTAGCACATGAAGGGCGATCACGGCGGTAGAAGTACGTCGCCATGATTGCCCTGCCCGTCGTTGGCTGTGAGGGAAGTGCTGTAGAGTGTGATTGGGAGAGCACAGAGGGCCGGAGCTGTGAAGAGGAGGACGGCCTGGTGCATGAAGCACAGCGAGCGACGAATCAAAGGCCGGTGACGAGGCTCTTGAGCTGTTGTGAGTGCGGTGGACCGCCGGTCCATACCCGCGGCCATACCGATCACCGTCTAGTTGGAGCTCCAGCAGCCTCTGGCTGGCCCCGCCTGAGTGGCCCTTTGGACCAGTGCCAGGGAGGTGGCCTATTTTAAGCGCCCACGGCTCAGCCGGACCACTGACCTGGTTTCAGTGGACGAGTCTGGTTCTGACTGCCCTGCAGGCACATGCGCCGGGTTTGTGCCAGAAAAATGACATTGTGGCCTTCGTGGGTTGGGCCTCCAATCGCACAGCGGAGGTGACTGCGCCATCACATCGGTTCTCTGCCGAGCAATGTCCTCATTCAGACTCACCTCCAGTCTGACAAGCAGACTCGCACCAGGTTTGCTCGAGCCGGTAAAGGGGCTTTCCTGTGACGCAGCACATTGGGGACACGGTCGAAGAGCATCAAGCGCCAACCCTCCATCACAAGGCGGCGCGTGTCAATCGGTCCAGCGTATGCTGAGGATTGGCTTCCCGCTACTCGATCTTAAATGCTCGTTTCTCACGGCTTTCCTCTGCAGGACTCTTGCCGCGAACCGATGCAAGAGCAAGAACCTGCTTCTCTGATGTCGACTGGCCCAAGCCGGTGAGTGGTTGTGAATCGTCCGTTCTCCTCCCATCACCGGGTTCAAAGACCCCATTTGTGCTTGATATCATCTAGCCAGTCGGGCACAGCGACAATTTCCCCCCTCAGGCGAACGTTCCCGGAACCCCTCTCCCGTGCCTCTTGAAAATCCCATTTGGGGACATGGAGGAATTCATGGTGCGAGTCGCAGACATTCGTCTTTAAGCGGTTCTCTCGACGGAGGTGGACACAATCCTCGTCAAACATGACATCCAAGCAATCCTTGCACACGTAGAAATCGTCGGCAAAAGTCCATTCTTGGCCGCATTGCCCGTCGCACGTGTATCCCAGGGGACCCTCGCTCTCGTCGCTCGACCAGACTCCGGTCCAGGTCTTTCTTCGAGGCTCCATCCCCGGCCGAGGCGTGGCAGTGGACGAGTTCACCGGAGAGTCATCCTCGCTGCCGGTCGTGCCACCGTTTTCTTCCGCGAACTTGTCTGCGTCGCCGTGGGTCCCATTCATCCCCGTGGTCTGGGGATGTGCGCCATCACCTCCTCCCTCGCCGCCCTCCTCGTGAGGCCGACTGGGACCAATCAGTGACCACGCCGCCAGGGCGTTGTCGTCGTCACCGGCATACATCAGGGAACTCGCCAGCCACAGAAAACCCTGCCAATCATTGCTGGGATCGTTGTCAGAGAGGAGGTCGACGCCGACTTTGATGTGGCCCTTGATGCATTCCATGGCTTCCTGTTCTCGGCCCAGGGCACTGTAGTAGCGACCCACGAGGAGCTGAGGATCGATGGTACTGAACCACGCATCGCGGTCGAGGTAGTCGCCCACCGAGAGTTGTGTGAGTTTCTGCAGAGTCTCCTTGACTTCAGGAGAGTCAGGTGACGCCTGCCGGGCTTGGTCGTGATACACCACCGCCAACCTCTTCCCCGCGATCTGACGCGGAAGGTCCCAGTTAATGTCCACGGCGTCGGCCGCACAGCGTTCCCACAGCTCGATCGCGTTCTCTCGATCCTCTGGCGACCGGATGAACAGAACCTCGGCAAAGTCACACAGAACACCGACCCTGTAATGGGCTTTGGCATGGACATCGTCGGGCAGATAATTCGATCTCATCGTGTCGTCCAGGGCCGTCTGATATGCAGATTTGATGAAAGGGAACGACTCAGTTTGGCTTGCCGCTTCGACAATCGACCCACTGTAGTTGTCATTGAAGATGTTTTCGTGATACAGTCTGCTCAGGCGACTGATACCGAACGCCGGGTCTTGCTGGTCTCGCAACTGCTCCAAAAACTGGATCAATTGGCGTGCTTGTGCCTGCGTGGCCAGCAACAGGACTTTTTCCAGCATCGTGTCGTAGTCGCTGGGATTGCTCTCGAGCTGCTGTTCATAGAGCTGCATGACCCGGTCGTGCTGCCCAAGCTTCTTGTAGTCGTTAGCCAGCGCGAGACGGAGTTTCGACATGAACGGCGCAGGAGCCGGATCCTTCGCTTCCCCCTTCTGGATCCTTGCCAATACGCTTTCGAGGAGATCAGCGGCCGACTGCCACTGCTCGAGCCCTTCATAAGTCTGAGCCAAACCAAAGTCGGAGAACCAATGATCGTCCCGTAAGCCTGCCGTGATGTGGAATTGCTTCACGGCCTCATCGTAGTGCTTGAGATCGCGAAACGCCCGGGCCAGCCGCCGGGTCCATTCATAGTCCAGATCAGTCACTTGAAGCACGTCTGCCGCCCATTGCGACACCTTGTAGATGTCATCAGCACTGATGGTTGTCTCGCCCATGTCCGACGATATGCCTGGTGTAGATGCATCTCGCCGGTGTCTCAGCTTGGACAGGAAGGCGTGGAGACATCGCAAGAGCGGTTCCAAGCCCCAGCCGGGCGCGTTGGAGCGGAAGAGAAAGTCGGCAATATATCGGCTTGCGTGTTCCAAGAGGTCGTTGTCTGGGGAGGAATTGGATGTCAGTTTTTTGATCCATTCCTTTTCATCTGACGAATAGCTTCGGATGACGGCCGAATCTTTGAACCAATTCAGGACGACGTCAACATTCGCCTCGGTATAGTACCAGGCATGTGGAAGACTGGGCACCTTCCCGGACCACCATTTCCCAATCGTCTCAGGATTGTTAAACATGGCCACCAGGTACCGTCCGATTGAAGCCTTATCGGTGGGATGGGTCACGGCCAGATCTATTTCTCTCATGTAATCGGCAAAATACGACACGGCATAATGGAACAACGGCTCGACCTCTTTTTCCGGAGAGCGGGAAATGACCTCAAGGCAGCCTTGCAGCAAGATCATCGACGCATTCTCGAGGTCGACTTGGACGACAGCGGTGTTGGACGACAACTTTCGATTGAAAAAATCGTCGAAACCGAACTTGGAGTACAGTTCGTCGTCGCAAATGGACTCCAGCTGGAGATCACCAAATGATGATTAGCAAGATCCGTCATTCAGGGAGTCAGTATTGTTTCTCGGCCTTCGGTCCGGGGTAGAGTTGCGTCCTTGGTAGGGTGGTCAAAAAATAGAAAGCACTTACGAAACGCTTGACAATCTTGACCTCGGACGCAAGAATCCTACTGCTGTCCACCGTCTCCTCCGCTTTTCGGGAGTCAGAGATATTCCGAAAATAATCTCGAATAGAATCTGAGACCAAAGACACCGTCACCGTGTCCTGGCCCAGGTGATCCGGATCGTCGAGATTGAAAAAGGCCGAATAATGTTGACGAATCTGATCGTACAAAGGCAGAAGCGAGGCCTCTTTACTGTGCAGAAAGAGAACCACTTTGAGCTCGGCCACAGTCAGCGTTCTCTTGGAACAGATGACCCAGGTGAGCAGCAGGTTCAAATCGCGTATCTGCCGAGGGTTCATCCTCTGATTACAGCGCTTGACCTCGCGAGCGATCGTCTCAGACCGGTTTGCTCCTTCTTGGGCTTTGGAGAGCACTTCGCGGATCTCGGCCGGCCATTGTTTGGTACCGATCTCCTTCAGCAGCATATCCACGTTGATGAAGTCTCCACTGGCGCCTTCCGAGAGCGTCGAGAAGATTTCTTCCCGGAGGGCCTTCACTTGGTCGGAGCCGCCTTGCAGCAGCTTCATATTATCCAGTCGATCTTGGATAAACCTCTCGATGTCCTGGCGATTATTTGCCGCCACGTCAATGGTGGCAGAGTCCAGGTCGTCATCATTCTTGACATCATCTAGGGCCTTGGCCCTCCCCGACAGCAGAAACCGTACCCGGCTCAACTGGTCTTTCCTGTAACGGGCTTGCATGCTGGTGAGGAGCTGCTGAAGAATCTTGATGTCTCGGTCATCCATCTGGTCAATGGCGTCCACCGCGATATAGAACGTTTCCTGGCTGCAAAAGCACGGCTCAAAGAGTCGGATGATTAATTCTTCCGTGGTGTCGGGCTCAACCCAGCCATCACACATGGCAGCGAGATCTTTGAGGTAGACCGGATCTTGGGTAAACTGCCAAGCGAGCGATTTGAGCAGTTTGCTGATGGAAACGCCCTCCTTTTCCGTCGAAGAACTCTTCTTGGAATCCCGTGCCATGTAAAAATATGCCACACTCGTCCGTGAGACGTCTCCGCTTTGGCGCAAATACCGCTTTTCAAGTTCATGCACGATGGTGGTGACGAGAAATGATTTCCCGTAACCTTCGGGGCCGGAGATGAAAAGAACCTTGCTCCAGTCGCTGGATCGATCGGCGTACTCAGCATGGAATTGATCTTCTTGGACCCAATGCCCAGTGCCCGCGACAGTGTCTGAAACCAAATGGCTATGACTCTCGATCTGTTGTTCGACCTCGGCATGGACATTCAGCGTTCTCTTAATCTTATCCAGTTGCTTCTGTTTGAAAGTTTCAGCATCGCGCTTTTTGTTGTCTTCGGCGATCTTGTCCACGATCGACTTGACCCCGGACACGGCCTCCTTCGTTTCGCCGAACCCTTCCTTCACCGAGCGATAGGTCAACGTCGTCTTCATTTGCGCTTCTCTTTCCACGAGGCCTTTTAGGAAAGCAATCTTCGCATTGACGCCATCGTCGTCGCTGAATGCAAATACCTTGAGCGCCTTGAGGATTTTGTTGCCGTGGAGAACGTGCACGGAGAACTCGCAGATGGAAACAAACGCTAACAGCATTTCGTGGGCGATCTTTCGCAATGGCAGATCGACTTCCTTCATCTGCAGATACACCACAAAGCGCTCCAAGACATCTGAAACTTGTTTCAAGAGCTCAGCCAAACTCGAAAAGATGTTTTTGTAGTTTTGGCCGGCCGTGATGAGATAGGAAACGGCATTGAAGCATAACGTGCTGGGTCCAAACACCTAAAGATTCGTGAGCCAAAGCGTGGATGGGTGCTCGCCACAGGATACTCACCATTCCGGCGCCTTGGGCGGCGATCCCCCCGAGCGTCTGAATACATGTCAAAGACTTCCAGAGGACATCTTTCAACACCTTGAACTCGGCGCTCTTTTCGTCATCTTTTTGCCGCTTTGCTTTGAGCTGAGAAATCACTTCCTCCGGCGTCAGGGCCCTGTCTTGACGTAAATCAAACTTGGCCGTTGCCGCGAAAGATCGGCAGGCCTTCTCCCAAGCCTCATGCAAGTCGTATTCATCTTGACCTTGAGTGTTTGCCATGTCCACCGGTCAGGCCTAACTCGATTGTCAAGATATATACGCACAAGCTCGAGCTTGACGTTGGAAAAGAAAAGAATTCAAAAGAGATAAGACGACATGGATATATAAGACCTAGCATGAACGGCTGGAGGCCTAATTGGACGAGGTTTCATATCAACCTAGGTAGTCGAGTGGTGACGAGGCTGAGAATGGGGTTCAGGGGCTAATTTCAGCCCCGGCTCAAGCCCAGGAAAGTGGTTGGCTCAGGCCCCACCACAGTAGCAATTTCGTGGGCGCAACGGGTGTGCACCGGCCGGTGTCGCATTGGATGACTGTCAGAGATGGCGCCACTCATTCAAAAAGTCTCCTGAATAATCAATCATACACAGGCTCGTCAGCGGGGCGCTGGGGTGCTGGGTGCTGCTCTTTGCAACACTACACCATCAGCTGACTGCATTTGAACCTCTCATGTGAGGATGCGCTGAACGTTCTGGTTGCCACTGAGTCATTTGCGGAATTTCTCGTCCTGTGGCCAGTCTGGTTCTGTGCCGGAATGGGGCAGCTGCTGCACGACCCAGATAGTCGCCAGAGATCAGATTGAATCGTTTATGGGCCCTGCGCATCTCTTTGTCGAGGTGGACGTTGCATGGTTGCTGTGTCGCTCTCCCAGCGCTGGCGGGTGGCGGCCTGGTGCAATATCGCCGACGCATCATCTCCAGCTGCTTCCTGCCCCGGTGGCCCAACTTAATCCTGCGAAGCCGCTACCTCTTCCCAGAGCACTTCCCGAGTCCCGAGCGTTGACTGCTTTTCTCCGGCCTTTCACGCCCTCTGTCGTCTTGACTCCATCGACAATCTTGTCCAGGCTCGTCTCGACGACCACGCCGCCCACAACCATTTCGCTGAGGACGGCGTGCAAGGTCTCGAAGCCGAAGATCAAATCCAATTCACACACATTCTCAAAAAGTTTATCCAAGGCTTCGACGAAGACCTGGATAAAGTCGAGAAGGGCGAGAGGAGATTCGGTCGAGGTGGAGATCAAGATGAAGTATAATGTTGCATAATGTCGGTAAGTGATTTGAGTCGGAGCATCCGGCGACAGGCTCGTTCCATTCGGGGCCAGAAGAGGGGGGAGTGGTAGAAAATTACACGCGGATGCCGGACGAGCGGAGACGAGGGTAAATATCTGTGATAGAAGTGACTGCTGTGTGGCAGTGTCCTAGGACGGTGGTCAGTGTGGTCAGTGTGGTCAGGGCAGTCCATGGGGAACTGTACCAGTTGCGTGTAGAATTTGGTCAGCCGCGGCTGACCGTTGTTGTTGAAGACAAGAACAGCGTTGATCATGTTGCGTAATGAGCTGTGAGGAGAGTGGAAAATTCATAAGCTGGAGGCATCCCTTCTCGTAGACAGGACTCGTGTGGCATTGATGTCCTGCATATATGCAATAGAGATGCGCCCAGAGTGCGGTACCGCTATTAGAGGCCCGGCGCGGCCCGGAGGCCCCAGATCCAAAGACTTGCCTCGAGAAATTCGATCGTCGCCCGTCCACCTCACAACGGATGTCAGAGCGCAATGAAAGCTTCTAGTTGCCAGTCATGCCGCTGTATTCTTCGTCTCCGCCTTCGGCAGAAGATTGCCATATTCCAGCACCTCCGTCGCCCATACAGTCTCACAAACAGTCGGAATGCGAAACCAGCATCGGTCCAGTCCTGGTATCAAGAAAGCGTGCCTCCGAGCCCACAACAACTCGTGGCAGCCTCGCACTTCTTTCGCACCCACCCTCCGCGCAAAGTATGGACGGCGACCGAATGGCGCAAACAGAACGAAGATGCCCGCGGCGTGCTGACGCCGGAGGTCGCATTCATGGGACGCTCCAACGTCGGGAAGTCTTCTTTGCTGAACGCGCTTCTGCTCTCCCCCGGACTCAATCGAACCGGACCACGGCCCGGCAAGACCACGACCATGCACGCCTATGCCCTCGCGGCTACGGATCCCAGGACTGGCGGCGCCGTGAAAGGAATGGGAGGCGACATGGACACCAAGCTCACCGTCCTGGACATGCCCGGGTATGGACACGCGAGCCGGGACGACTGGGGTCAAGAGATCTTGAAATACCTTCAACGGCGGAAGCAGTTGAGAAGGCTGTTTGTGATGCTAGACCCTTTGCACGGGGTGAAGCGAATGGACATCACCCTCTTCAAACTTTTGGAGTCCTATGCCATCCCCTACCAGATTCTTGCCAGCAAATGTGACCGGCTAGGACCAGCCCGGGATCTGTCACGCGGAGCGCAGGTGGCAATCCGATCGCTTTGGGAAGACATCCAGTCGCACGGTATTGGCGCCGCCGGCATGTGTTTGGGAGATGTCCTCGCGACGGCTTCGTTAGGAGACAGTAGCAGGAACGACAAGGTCAGCCCAAAGAATATGCAAGGCATCGAGGAAGTACGATGGGCGGTATTGCAAGCTGTTGGCCTGGAAGATTATGCCGTGAAAAGGGCGTTCGCAGAGAAAAGTCCCATCTCACCATGGAGCATACCAGAGGACAAATACATATCGCAGAGGCTGTCGAGGCCTGACAATGCGAATCTCAATACTGAACGAGGCGTGGAGACATATACTAAAGGTCAGCACCCTCCAGCTTCACCGGCGGCTGATGAGGTCCACGATCTCAATGAGTCTCTCCTCCCCGCGCAGAACAGCACAGCTCCAGCGGCCAGCTCTACTTCCCACAAAGGCCAACCGACAACGTCGATTGGTCTCAGTGTGGCCGAGTTCCTTGACATGCCCGACGCCACGTTTCAGCCATTTCAGCCGGCATCATCTCCATCCGGCCATCTCAATACATCCACATCCACCCCTCACTCATCAGCTCCTGGCCATCCATCGGATTCCGCATTCGGGCGCCAAAAATCAGATCTCGACCGTCCCAGAAGCATGACTTCTCAGCCTGAATTTGAGCTCGATTCTTCCCGCCCACAGCACGGCCGCCGCCATCACGACGCCGCCAGATCACCACCCACCTCGCATCGAACCAGCCAACACCTGGCGAAATGGCAGATCAAAGCCGGCCGTCAAATTGCCAGAAAGACAGGCGTCGTCCTCCCTCGAAGATGAGAAAGATCTGTTCCTTCGCTCAGAGCCTGTAAAGCTCTAGCTCCAGCTCCAGCCTAGGAGTAGGACGATGTCAAAGGCCTCCAGTGTGCTTCCGCGCGGTCTCCTTCTGCTCCGCCTCGCCATGTCATCAAAGAAGATCTTGCGCAGCTCTGAGAAAAATAATGGGGATAGACCCACAGTTAATGCTCATCACAGTCCAAATCGGGCCACGACTTGCGGATCGTGGACAACAAAAACTCTCACGCCATCAAAACGATGTCATGACCATCTGCATTTAGCATCCTCATCCTATCATAGCTCAACTAATCCCCTCCTTTGCAATAAATACACGCATTTCTGGGTGGTGTTATTGTGTATGACCCGGATATCATCCATGCATAGTGTCGCCTGGCCGACCGTATCGGGAAATATCAAATATTCCATGGCCCAAGTGGAAAAGGCAAGCGCGCAGCGATGGTGAGAACTCAATGCCTTCTGCTATCTTCAAAAAAGGCGACCTCGGATGAGGTATGATCAATCACAAAGCGACGATGACCCTCGAGTCCATTCCACCATGCTGCACCGACGCGAAGCCATCAATCCACTTCATGGGCTGACTGACATCTATCTGTCTGACATGTGTTCCCTTCTTTTGGCCATAAATTTTAAGATACATCTCTCTGAAGATCGTCAAGTGTCAGCGTTGCCATCTAAATCCAGGTATCCATTCTCGTCATTGGCCACTTCGTAGCCCTCGGCGTCGACCACGATGCGTCGGCCACGCTTGCTCTCCGGAATGCCATCTCTGGCGGCACCAAAGTCCAAGACCTGGCAGATTCTTAGTCCTGGGTCGTCAACGATACGAAGACGCACTTACCTCGATATAGGTCAGGCCATCCCTCTGCACGGCGGCCACACATCGACGCTCGTTGAACTTGACCTGCCACACCCCACTCAGGTCGGAGAGAAGGTCCTTGATGCATTCCCCCGTCTTGATGTTCCACAACTTCAGCGTCCGGTCGGAGCCTGAGATGACCTTTTGACCATCGTGCTGGAAGCAAGTGATGGCTCCCGTGTGCGCACTCAGCGTCGCTTTGCATTGACCGTTCTCCGGATCCCATATCCGTAGAGTGGAGTCGGCCGCGGCCGAGACCAGTCGATCGCAGTTCAAATCGAGAAGACCAACGAGTGAGGAGTGTCCTTCCAGGGTGTAAATCAGGGATCCGGTGTCCAATGACCAGATCCGCACCATCGTATCCATCGAACCGCTGATGCAGCGATTCCGGGCATGGTCGAGCACAACGCTGTACACCTTTTGAGTGTGTCCTTGCAGCCGATGGATCGTCTCGCCCGTCGAGATCTTCCACACTCGCACCGTGCAGTCATAACTGCCGCTGACAAGGGTATCAGCGTAGGCGGCGATCGCACGGACTGAGTGCTGGTGGCCGGTCAAGGTGCGCACGAAATATGGACAGTCATCGGTGTTGTGGTCGTTCTCCGCTTGGATGAACGGCTCATCGTCCGGTCGAGGCAGCTTCCATACCCGCAGCGTGGAATCGCGAGAGCCGGTGATGATGAGGGCCTGCTTTGGCATCATGATCGGCTTGCCTTCGGCGTTTTCACCCACCTTCACGGGCGACACGATCTGAAGACAGCGCACGGTGGATGTATGACCACGAAACACCTGCGTCTCGCGTCCTTGGGCGATATTCCACACCCGCACGGACCGATCTGTCGAGCCCGAGACCAGGGTGTTGCCTTCATACTGCAAAGCCCACACCCCGCCTTCATGGCCTTTCAGTTTCGCTCTCAGCGCCCCCGTTCGGGTATCGTAGACGTTGATGTTGTTGTCATCACTGCCCGTCAAGATCTTGTCCGTGTCGAACTGAAGGCAGGTCACGACGTGTGTGTCGTGTGCACGGAAGGCAATGTGGCGCGGCTTTGTGTCTTCAAACATCCAATTTCTTCTGATGAGATATTGTCGTCGATAGAGGGATTTGTAAAGGTGAAGTCCCTTTAGACTCGGGAGCCCCACATTCGGAGACGGCACAGCCATGATGGCCGCATTGGCCGCATTGTAGGGCCCCTCCGCGGTGGACATCTGGCTCATCCAATCGATCGATCCCACATCGACCGCCGCCGCTTGCCGTGGCGAGTTCAAACGCTTGACCTGTTTGTTCCGGCTGGACAACATGGTGGTGGCTTTCCGCTTGGAGCGCCGAAGCAATCCCGTCAGTCCGGTCTGAGGCTGCGACGGGGACGGTGAGGACCTGGTCGTGGTGTTGGCGTCGCTCTCTGACTTGACGGCGCTTGTTGCACTCCAGTCCTGCTCGTATCCTTGAAGGCCGACAGGATCTTGCCATCCCCACCCTTCTGTGATTGCGCGCAGCAACTCACCATCCGGCAAGGTGAACCCGTCTGCGTCAAAGAGTTCTTTCCAAGCCTTCTCGTCGCTGTTGATCATTTGCCGCCACTTTTTGGAAACCTGTGCCGCTTTGCACAGGCTCCTAAGATCCAGATACTTGAGAACATTGAGCCCGAGCTCGGGTGGGAGGACGGACAGGAAATCGCACTTCAACGCCGGGTTCACCACGTCGGCCACCATCTGCAAGGTCGGTTTCGGGCACCGCCGCAAGAGTTGGTGCATCACATAACTCTTGAGTTCGTCGGGGATGGCATCAAAGTAATCCAACATGGCCGGAATCTCCGTTACCGACGCGCTCAAAAAACGAGGGATTGGCGCATGCAGATCGTAGGGCGAATGTTGGACGGGGATCACAGAACAGAAACTGTCGGTCGGTGGTGGTGGTTCAAAGGCCGCATCACCGCTTCCTGAGAGCGGTTGGTCATGCTGTGAAGCAATTTCCGAATTGGAGTCGACATCTGCAAAGTAACCTGCATTCTGCATAGTTGCAGCCGCGGTGACCGGTGAAAGGCTCGGGCTGGGCAAGCTTCCATCTTGGACCGATGGGCTTTCCGCGACGTGAAGACGGGATGGAATTGAAGAGAGAGCGCGCCGACTGAGAGGGCCCGTCGAAGTATGATCTCCATCCGTATCGATTGGGGGTGTAGGGACAGTCGTTTCCTGAGAATGCCCACGCGTGACAGTACGGGAAATCGATCCCCGTTCGGAGATGCTGTCCACGTCCCCCTCCGCTCCGACGGTCTGGTGGTGATGGTGGTGGCCGCGGAGGTGGCCATGGCGGCGTCGGCGGGAGTGATCGCTGTCAGATGTCGGCTCTTGCTCCATATTTGGAGAGGGGAGAAGCTGGGTGGCGTTCCGGAGGCCGTCGTCAGATGCCCTACCATTTCGTCGCCGGCTCGAGCGCTGTGCCTTCGCGATGCTTTCTGGTGTGATAGGGTGCGACATTTGTACATTGCGAATTCGAGGATGCGACCTCATTGCCGCTCGGTTCCCCCTTTTTCCCGATGGACTCGATGTATGTCCGCGATTTGCGGTCGTGCGAACAGATGGGAAGGAATCGTCGTGGTCGGTGATTGACTCTGGGGAGGCTGGCCTCCCAGGAGCACGTCGCGGCGCGGGAAAGGAATCTCGGGGATGGAGAGGGTCGGTATCAACCCGAGGCTGTAATGTTTGGACATGACGCACAGGGCCGTTGGCAATGCGTAAAGACTGCTGTTCTTCCTCCAACTGAAACATTGATTAGCTGACGCGCCGAACGCGAGGATAGCGCGTGATTACCTGCTCCAGCGCCAAGGTGGTGTCTTCTGCTTCTCGAAATATAGTTGGTTTTCCATCTATTTCGAAAGAAATGTTCTTCAAATTGGGAGGCGTCGGGCTGGCGGCGAGAGGATAGAGCTTGAGGTCGAGTTCATGCATTCGCCGGGGCGGACGCATCAAAAGCGGAGGAAATTTAGTGGTCGTCGTCGTCGTCGTCGTCACCACGGTCGTTTGCGTCGCCGGGGCAAAAGAAAACTGCCCGAGCAAGGCGTTAGGTTCGACATCTCCGCCATAGTCCTGGCTCCCTTCGGCATGCGGTCTCTGTCCAAATCCGGCCGACGGCTGGATCTTCCTTCGAGAACGCTCATACGGCTTGGAAGCCATCGTCACCTCCTCCTCGTCCATGACCGGTCCACTGGTATCACCGTAGGTTCATACGCTGGAGAGAGATCAGATGCATCGAGTGGTCCTCGGCGTGCACTTGGTTGGACCCGAAACCGCGTCGAGACCGGTCGGCCACGAGCCACGCGTTGACTTTGGTCGCTGTCTGTATACTACCCTTGGACCATGAAATGCAATCCTCGTCCCATGAAACGTGCGCGGACGATGCAAGAAACCGAGAGCTTAGGCAGGACAGAAAGACGTGGCTCGGATCAAGCAGCCGAATTCGTCGTTGGACCGAGGGGAACCCTAACCAGGAATTCGAAGCGAGCGGAGGCAACGCACGGGTCAAAACGAGAATGCAAACCACCACCTGTTACAGGGAGACGCCCACAACTGTCAGAATGGCCGAAAGGAGACGGGCGCTGGCAAAGTGTTTTGGTCGTCAGGCACAGCGTCTGCAGCGGGTGGGATGGAATGCCAGAATGATGCTCGTGCTGAGAGCAAGACATGCTTGGCGGGCCGGTTCCGCACCCGCCGCCGCCACCTTACTTTTGGGCCGCTCTTTCGCCTTTTCACCTTTTTGCCCTCCGACCGCTGTGCTGGGACCCCTGACCTGCTGTCGTGGGATCTCGGCTGAGGCGGGGAGGCAAAACATGCAGGCAGCATGTGTCCATCTACTCATCAGAACAGCAGAGGACTGATGTCATCTCGGGCCTCCTTGAGCCGCCAATGTAGCGACACCGTCTACGTCCCGCCGGAGGTTTCGTGCATCTCAGGTGAGATGGTTAAGATCTGGTTGCGGGAGAAGCCGTCCGTTGCAGAAAGGCCAAGAAAGGGTACCCATCACTCCACCCTTTTCTGTGAGAATCAACTAATATTCGACATTCGTTGGGGGCCAGATCTCTTCGATTCTGATGTACTTGCACCTTCGAGCTGGTAAGACTTTGCATTCGGTCTAGGGCTTTGGTACAGCCTCAGATCTAGGCATTCCCGCCCAACATGAAGCGTAGGGTTGTTGAGAGAAGAAAAGCGCGAGAAGAATGCATTACTAGTCTGATACAGGAGACCTTCTCGGAGAGGAAGAGTGTGCTGGAGGATGCCACCCTTTTGCGCCTACCAGCTCGGCAACACCGTTAATTTTCCCCTCCTTCCTCCGTCCACACTAACTATCTTTACTGCCATCCATATTCCGGTGTCTTTGTCCTCAGAGGTTATTGCAGCGTCGCCCATGACATCACAGTTCCGGACGGCTGTTCCTGCGAAGCAGTCCCTGTCCCAAACCCAGAGCGTCGCCACTGTCCAGATATTCCTCAATGCGGCCGTGGGGTGTATTTCATATGTCAGGGAACTCATTCCTTGGACATCTCGCTGTTTTCGTACCCGATACATCGACCAGATTGTTGTCGACGGAGCGGCAAGCGGAGAGAGATGGTATTCCGATTTCTGCTACTTGGACTCCAAGACTGTCGCAGCTTCTCAGGAGGTCCGGGTTTTGGTGCGTGGTCAAAACCGACGAGCTGATCAGATCCTGGACATGATTGTACCGTGGCCGCAACCGCCATCTGCTGTGCAGAAGCTTACGGATTCTAGGAGCATGGGGTGTTTGAGGCTGTCGGAAAGGGCCATGCTGAGGCTTTGCAGATCTTTGTCACCCGTGGTCCCGCCACCCGTGGGCAGTGCGAGAGACGTATACGTTTCACTTTGATTATGACCAAGGGGTCGTCAGGGGCGTGCAGATGAAATCTCTCGGGGACGTCTTCACGCTAGCCAGTGTGCAGAAAAGCTTCAAGACCGCTATACACGCTCTCCTGCACTCGTTGAAAGGGTTGCCCCGTCTTCCACGTACAGTGGTGTGCCGCACATTGACAGCCAAACACTGACATATCTAGGGCGTCGTACACTAGGGATGAGCCTGATCTTCAATGGCTGTTGTCTTTCCCAAATCTTGCCCTCCAGAACCTCAGTCGTGCACACCACCCCTCGCCGCCTGACTCAGGGCCGACTCAGGCCTTCCTCAGGGCAAGCTCAGGAACACTACTAGAAACGGTTTCGACCAGTTAGACCGTTCTGCCCCCAAAAGAGGTCAACTCTTCGCGAGAACTCTGACAGGGAATCGTTTCGGGCTCGCCGGAGCCAAAACATTTATTGAAAGCACTGTCTCTCTACTTACTGACGTTTGAGGACCAGCCTCTTATACTTAATGAAAACATCATCTTCGCCATCAGCTGGCATCATCTCTTCTGGCCCTTCGGTGTTGCCGATGTGCAGTTAGTTTCTCCAGGAAGGATAGCGGAGTCACGTGACTATGACAGACTGTGCTGAACATTCAGCGAAATCAGCAACCTGGAATTCCCCGCCCAGTCCCACTGGGAGGGCTTCTATCTGTCCTATATAGACTACTCTGCACACGGGCAATCTTAATCTCACAGTAGTGAGACACGAAAGGAAATCAAGGGACCATGCTACTCTGCAGTCACGTGATGGTGATCACCTGTCAAGAATGAGAACAGGAGATGGAAGGAACTCGTGTGAAGATTCAGTCTATGGAGGAGGAGGGCCCCTTAAGTACACGAAGGAGGCAGAGGTTCTAGCTGCATGAAACAGCTAAGGGTTTCATCTTTGACATCACCATCTTGACACAGACCTAGCCATTCCCGTTGACATTGTCAGAGTGACAGCTCAGTAGTGAGCTGCTGCTGATGGTCATTGTACGGCTAGACGCTCTGTGCCATGGTGTCTCCTTCAGCGGTTATGTTTTGCTTTGTCAAGGGTATGATTGGTTGAGAGGGAAGAGGAAGACAGTGGGGGTAGCGCAGGCGAGATGAAATTTTGTTTATGTTTCCGGAAGCAGATGTTGCTAGTGCGGTTTCTGATCTTGGCAAAGACTGCCGTATCCGCAATGCCTCTGAATCCCCACACGTCACAAAGCTGTACCCCTAAACAAGTCTGCATGGGCTTGAACAATTCGTTCCCTCTATGTAAGGCTCCTTATGAGATAGCCGGAAGTCCGACCGCCGCCCGCACAGCTGTTTGGAGCTCCACTCGTCCAACTTGACCCTGAGGAAGAGGCCAGTCGAGAGATGTGAGGAGACTGCGACATTGGGCCACTGCGGAGAACATTAATTCAGCGTGCTTAGAAGGAAAAGGGGGGAGCACCGGAAGGGGAGAGTACCGTTTAGCCGCGATATATCCTGAGGCGTTCCTGGAAAGTTTTGGATGGCCTGACCAATCGGAACTTGAGGGTTAGGACCTTGTTCGACGCTGCGCATAACGACTAGAGCTCCTGTGGCATGGAGTACTCTTGTATTCTGCATTTGAGCCCTCAAATTCCAATTTCTGTGTAACAGCAAGATCTCTAACGCAAGAGCTCGTAAAGACTTACTCGGCGTCAGTCTTGGCCGTCAACTGCTGGATAGACTGTAGGATAGCAGCAAGCTGCTGGTGGACCTGGGCGACAGGGTAGTTGGCAGAGAGTGACAGCTCAGCAGTGAACTGTTGCCGATGAGCCCTGGACGCCTGGACGCTCTGTACAATGTTGTTTTCTTCAGCGGTCATTCCGTTGGCGGCAGCATTTAGGTTGGCAATGTTTGGCACTGGTGGTTGTGGTTGTGCCATGGCAGGGCAGAATGCGTGCTTATTTATTATGTGGCTTTTGCTTTGTCAAAGGATGGAGGGGAAGACAGTGGGAGGGGTGTGGCGCAGGCGAGATGAAATTGTTTGTTTACGGAGGCGCGTTTCTAGTCTTGTTGTCTTTCCTAAATCTTGCCCTCCAGAACCTCAGTCGTGCGCACCACCCCTCTCTGCCTTACTCAGGGCCGACTCAGGCCTGCTTCAGGGCAAGCTCAGGAACACCACTAGAAATGGGTTAGACGGGCTCACTGCAGCCAGAAGGGGGACCTGAGCGATTTATGGTTACAGTACGCATTTCCATTCTAAGATTCTGCTTGTAAAGACCTCCTTTCACCAGTCGTGCAGGAATATGTTAATGGTCACGACTACAGCTCGGCCGAAGGATGCAGCGAAATTGTCTGTCGGAGCACTTTCGACGGGCAAGTCCTGCGTTGGGGTTACTACTCGCACCCTCAGCTTTCGACTCGCAAGCGCCGCGCCGACTTTGGGACTCACGAAACCACTCCCAAGACGCAACGCCGAAAGATCAGTATCTCGCACTGATTTATAGACATCAATCCTTTATCCCGGACATCTCCCATCTCGACCAGCAACAATAGGACTAGGGACTCGGACCCGCTTAGCTCGCTTAACGAGGAGAACATCGTCGACGGCCAATGCAGGGACGGCGGACCCAAATAATCTCACCTCAGAATGCTCGCAGGAATACTCTCCGACGTGCACGCCGTGAGACAGGGATGGATGATCGGATCCTCGCGAGCATTCATGGCTATTCTCAGCACTAGCTCGAGCTTGTACATCAGTAGAGCTGGCTCTCCATGCGACCCCTTCTCAGCGGTCAAGCCATCACCGTCTTTACTACTCACCAGGCTTCCAGATTCGGACGTCAACGAAAGCCGTTATGTTCGGACCCCGACGGCACGCCCCGAGCCCAGTGATTGATTGATTGATGGCATCGACATGGGGTAAGAGTTCGGCCCACCACATGGCATGACATTGAAACTTACAGCCACCACATCATGCTTGGCAAGGGGACGAAATGGGGGATGGTTATGGGGGGACAAGACGACCGCTCTCAGAGCCTGTCCGTCTGTTTGTCTGTCCGATGTCAAAGTCGAACATGAGATGGTCATCCTCCTGTGCACATCCGAATCGTCCTGTTTCCTGGACGAAGAAACGGAGCAGTGGAGTGCAAAGGATAGTGCTTATCCAGGATCGGCGGGTCAGGGTAAATATCCATACATACAGACACCTTCCCCCTGATCGCCAGTTCCGGCACGTTGGATCTAGCGCTTGGGTGGAGACCTCTCATTCTCTTGCATTTAACCTCCCCGAGTTTGTGCCCAGCCGAGTACGCCTAGGCCAGTGGACACCAGGCCACGCCAGTGAGATAGTGTTTTGAGAGATGTCGCCGGGCCACAGCGCTACCACAACAGTCTCGTCATTGATCAGCTGTCCTGCTCGCTCCCCTCTCCACTGGCCTTCTGCAAATCCCGCTGCGATACTAGTCCAGCGTCGAGAGCGCCGGCCGAGAATGATGGGGTGGTTGATCGGCAGCCAATCTGGCTGAGATTATTCTCCCCGCGCCCTGTAGAGGCGTTCAGTAGTTAGTGCTCCAACAGAGTTACGTTCGGTTCGGCCTGTTGTCCCAGACGCCAATCAGCCACAGCTCGTCACTCCTTTATGCGGTCCCGTGGCATCATCGGCTATCTGTGCTGCGCTGCGCTGTTACTGTCCGGGCAGCCTCACTCTCTACTTGCTTACCGGATGTCTGCAACGTCTGTTTCGACTCTGGTCCGTACAACGAGACGGAAACATCGCTCTCCCTTCTGCAGCGTGGTGCTGGGGCCTGCATGCTGAGCACATCGCTGCAGGTACCACAGGCACCACAGTGCCGATCGACCATTTGCTACTCCACCGCACCAAGGAATAAAACCTCCACTGTCACAGAGCGACGCATGTTACCACCTCGCAGCTAAGTTGATAGCGCAGAGATACATTTCTTCACCGAGTCTCTTTCGCCGCTGCCATTCCGCCCTCTCCTTTCCCGTGGTCATCATGTCCTGACGACCGCGTCCGTCCGTCCTGTCTGCCTGTCCTTGCCCGGCTCACCGCCTCGTGTGTCTGGCAGCATGGCACCAACCCCCGTCTTTCAAATAGCAAATTCCCTTCGACGAGGGAAATCGAACCCGCCCGGGGCGGAAAAGAGGGAGTCCAAGGCCGAGCATGTTTTGGGGATCACGCAGACCGACCTGAACATGGCCGTCGTCCGCCACAACTACGGGATCGGTTCGGGGAAGCTGCCGAGGATATCTCTGTCAGATGCCACCACCGAACTGGGGTCTGCTTCTGTGCCGACCGACAAGGCCGGTGGCGTCCCCGAATTACGCCTGAAAGCTTCCTCGGTGTTGCTGCATGAGGAATACCTGCAGGGCGGCGGAGACACCACCAGTTCCATTCGGTCTCGGCGGTTGAAGAATTACGATTCATCCTCGACTCTGCACTCCCACTACGACGTGCAGAAGACGCCTCTGTCCGTCTCTCAGCAGACGTCGGACTCGTCTCGGCGGGATTTCGCCCTCCGGAAAGGCACACCAGTCGTGGTCAATTCGACCACTCCGGACAAGGACTCCCTGCGACAATTCCGCCTATTCAAGACGTCCAAGAATCGAGGCCATACGGAGACGAAGAAGTTGAGCAAACCGATTCCGGGGTCTCCCCATCCATCTTCACAAACAACGTCGACCAGTCGCCGATCGGTCTCCTCGGACTGGACGGCCGTCTCCGCCTCAGGGGCGTCGCGGTCGGTGGTGAGCGATCGGTCTTCAAAGGCACCCCCGAAAGCAGCCACCAGATTTCAATCCGGGATGACCGGCAGGTCACCGTCAACGAATCTCAAGAAAGCCGTGACGCCGGCGCCGGCCCGGGCTTCCACGCTGGGGGACGCGGCCTATGTCAAGGTGAACGTTAGGAGACCACGGGTCGGTGCCAAATATTGGTTTGACGGCCTCGAAGGTGACACGAGCGAAGAGGAAAGTATCGACGAGCCAGAATTGCAACAGAACTTTGTCAATGGAATGGAATCCGCTTTTCAGAACGGCAGAATTGGGCCGACCAAAGTGTCAGACTCTGCTGGCCGTGTGCCCACTTTGAATTACCGAACCCGAACTCCTGCCACCAATTCGGCAGTCCCCAAGAACTCAATGCCCCGCGGGCCCCCACAGCCCCGTCCGGCGACGCCATCTCAGATCTCGACGCTCAGCGCAAAGGCATCGAAATCGACCCTTCGACAAACGGAACCGCCTGCTCCAGGCACCAAGCAGAAGACCAAAAAGACGCTTTCCCGAGCCGATCTGAATCAGGACAGTATTCTGAGTTTGTCGTCGTCTGATGAGGAAGACGAGGCTCAAGACGGCGACGGCGACGTCAAGGAAACCGAGCGGACTCCCACCAAGCCGACCATCCGAGACAGTATCGCCGTGGACTCGCTGAGGGAATCTACCATTGAGATTGGCACGGCCAGAGCCGTGAGTGCCAAACGGGCCCTCTCGACACAGCCGGCACCAGACCAGAGGAAGATCAAGCGGGGAAGTCGGGGGCCAGAAGAGAGGACGAGGTTACTATCGATGGTGGGGACGCCGCAGCCGCGAGGCGTGGGACTTCTCACCTACCTGAGTGACCAATCTTCAGAGCCTGCATTGGACGGCAATGACCTGCTCAACTCGTTCCCGAGCACGCCCATCGAGACGGCGTCGTCATATCGCGCTTCAGTTCGCAGCTCCATCTGTTCGGACAACGGCAGTGTGGAAAGCAGACGACTCATGAGCGTGACCCGACAAGAAGAATCGCTCCTCGCAGCCATTCGACTGAAGAAAGCAGTCATGCGCCATCACCAGGCCGCTGGTTCGCGCGAGAGGAGGACGGGAGACCTCGACAAAGGAGTCATGAAATCAATACCGCACACCGACACCGCCGGGCATGGGTCTGACACACGCGCCCGGCCACAGACTCGCACGCGAGACCAACCGGCCCGGCCGATCTATTTCCAACGTGTGCATGATGGCTCCTCTTCCACCACCCTTCAGACAAATTCATCGCGCGACCTCAGCACCCGGTTTTCCCTCGCCAGCTTTCACACCGACATGTCGGTAGACCCCGAACGTGAAGCGTCTCCTGTATTGAGCCCCGGCTTACTGCCTATCGCGTCGCCGTCGATGCTGTCCCGGCCTGACGCAGCAAAACGGCTCAGCCGTGGCACGTACTTCTCAACCTCGAGTGGGACATCTCAATGCCCCTCCCCGAATGGTACCATTCGAAGTCATAGTACGCCTCTGAACAAACTCGACCAAGGTCCCACACGGGACGAGATCCGTTCTCAAGACTTTATCGACTGGCCCTACAATGGTTGGGAAGCTCGGTTGCTGACCTTGGCACATTGAGTCTGATGAGATCCTTTCATTTTTTCATTCGTCCCTTTTCTTTTGTGGGATTTTGTGGGCGGTGGTGGTAGGAATGTCGACAGGCCTGACATTACTGTATTATACTCGATGCAATGGGCTGCTGATGACCACGAGACGTGACTGAGGTCACCTGTATACTATTGCCTGTAACGGCTGAAGCATGAAAACAAGGTAGATCCGGATTGATCCTGGCTGCTATTGATCTGCGAATGATCTGCTATAGATCTGGCCTCGCGTTTTGCTTGTTGGACCCTGATCTGAAGAGGAACTCGCGCCAACATGATGCAGGAGAGAGGAGAATGTTGGATGCGGCTCCCTTCAGGGGCCTGCAGATTTCCGTGGGCAGCTGAGCCATGATGTAGGGCCAAGCCCCAGCTGCAGATGGACCAACCTCACACAAAGGCGAAACGCCAATCGAAGTGCAGAACAACATTTCGACTTGGCCAGATGTTTCCTGCTGGCATTCTCCCATCATGTGGACGGGGGTCGTGTGACAACAAATCAGCCAATTACTCTACCCTCGTGTCGCGCTCAGAAGCACTTGTTTACTCTTGCCACTGACGAGTTCTTGATCTATTCATGACGACTTCTCCTATCTGGTGCCGGACCGTTCGTCGTGTCAAGGAGACGAGTCGACCCGGTCTCGAAGACTACCATGGGGGTTGAACGTGGAGGCTCCGCCATGGGAATTTCATTGCGAAGCCTGTCATTAAGCGTGGTGCGCCGTGTGCATGGATCCCGCTCAAGACCGGTCACCCTGGCTAATGTGCTGCGATGCAGTTGACCATCCAGTTCTCCGCTTTCATCCTCGTGTGTCCTCCTGAGTGCCGGCCTTTGAACTCGGACTGACGTCTTGTTTCAGATCCTCCATTATTCTCGGTTCATGCCGACGCCTGACGGGCACCGCTACCTCCCTTCGACGGCGGTATTCCTGGTCGAAGGCCTGAAACTCGCGGTCTGCCTTGCCATCTCCCTGTACGAAGTGTCGCTGTCAATTCCCCGATCGATGCCGGCGACGGCCCTGCTCAGTTCTCTGGGCAGTTCCATCTTTTCGGGCGACAGTTGGAAGATGGCGGTGCCGGCAAGCCTGTACACTCTCGCCAACAGTTTGCAATATGTCGGGATATCGAATCTGGACGCGGCGACGTTCCATGTCACTTATCAGCTCAAGATCTTGGTCACCGCCATGCTCAGCGTGGTCCTGTTGCGCAGGACGATCAGTGTGAGACAATGGTTGTCCCTTCTCCTGCTGATGGCCGGTGTCGCGATCGTGTCGTTGCCGCAGGGGGATGTGGCACCGCTCGCGTCCAGTCACCATACGCGGATTCATGTGCCACGCTCGTCGCACCAGCTCCGGGATCCTTTTCGAATGGCCGCGCCCGGATCTCGCCTCCAGACGCGTTCTGCGACGTACCAAGGCATTGAAGAAGACGAATTGGCCTTGAGTTCTCCCGCATTGGATGCGTCCGTCGGCCTGCTGGCGGTCGTGGGCGTCTGCGTCTCGTCCGGCTTGGCCGGCGTTTATTTTGAGAAGGTGATCAAGGAGTCGCCCAAGATGACGTCTCTGTGGATCAGAAACGTGCAGTTGTCGCTCTATTCGTTGTTTCCCGCCCTCTTCGTCGGCGTCATCTTCCTCGACGGCGAGACGGTCGCCAAATACGGCTTTTTTGCCGGCTACAATTGGGTCGTCGTCCTTTCGATTGTCATTCAGTCATTTGGCGGCATTGTCGCCGCGTTTTGCATTTTCTACGCCGACAATGTCTCCAAAAACTTTGCAGTGAGCATCAGCATGGTTCTGAGTAGTCTGGCGAGCTTCTTGTTTTTCGACTTTCCCGCATCGACACATGTAGGCGCTTTCGCTGCGGTGGAGTGGTATGCTGTGCTGACCGGTGGTAGTTCCTCGTGGGTGCATCTATTGTCCTTGCCGCAACATGGCTTTACAGCAGTCAAGAATCTCGCAGCCAAGTCCCCCCCTCGATCACACTCCATCACTATGACAAAGATCCGATGGCGATGGCGGTGGAGGTAAAGGACATGTCCATTCAGATCCCCAAGACACCGCTCAATGCTGAAGAGACCGCCTTGGCCACCTCAAGACCCGGTTCACCGGGTCACAAAAAGCGAAAGAGCGATTCGCTAGGATATTTCACAAAACATGACAATTAAGGCGTGTACCACATGACCGCCTTCATGGATAGGAATCAGCATATACGGTCACCCGGTACTCGGTTACCAATGACTTGGTTGATGGGCTAACTGTGTTGGTCCCGTGGTTGGTATTTATTCTTCCTCCAACCTATAAGGCCCATGCTGCATGGTTGATTCGAGTTCCAAAAAGTTTGGATCCTCCTGCCCTTGGTTGATGTATGGAGGTGAGTAAAGACGACAGAAGAGCAGCATATAGTGGCCACAAGAAATGGCCAAAGCAGGGCAAACAATGAGAAAGGTGCTCAATACGGGTGATATCGGCAGATTATGAACCTGGCTTCTCAATCAGAACATATCGGCTCAAGGGGACAAACTGTTTTTCCCAGCTTGGCTTCGATGAGTTGACGGCAAACAATGTGAGGGAGATATCCGCAACGACCCTGGCAGCAGTGGCAAGAGGTATCAGATCTGAACCCCGAAACACAAGACGATTCGATTCCAACGGTCCACACAGTCCTACAGTCAGGAATCTGACTTGGCCGTGAGTCTGTGGCAAAAGCAGAGCCGACAGAAGAATAATAAGGACAGCCAGCAAAGGAACAGGAAGGAATTCCCCAGTAGATATGACAAGTATCATGACCACGTGGAGATTGTGAGACGTGGATTATTGCTTGACGACTAGTGGAGAAGTAGAGATGGGTTGCTGATGTTGACCGGATGGTGATAGGAGATTTACGCGAGCCGAAGCTAGATTGTGTCGACACCCTGACAGAAGTGACTGGTATGATCTAACCAGAGGCTATGCAATTCTTCCATCGGATAATACAGAGCTTCCAGAAAGCTTTTCTATCCGACACGAGCTCACTGCCAATAAGAATGTCCCCAAAAACGGGGTAAATTAGGGGGCGCAAGGGACGCGACAGCAGGCCAAGAACTCCGGCGTCAGTGGATCTTCCGTTCCGAACTATTCCCCGACCTCCAGCCTCTCTGGTCCTCGACTTGCAGATGTGACCTGGACTGGCTTGGGTCAGAGTGTTGCAGGCGGCAAAAATGCTGCTGAAGCCCAAGGAGGAGGCGGGAGGCGGCCAGAGCAACACAGACGTCCGCGGTCGACGAAAGAGTCGAGCTCAAAACCCCTGGACATGGCGACCGCTCACGCTCGTCACGACTACCCTTGCGCTCCTGTCCCTCGCGGCCATCATGTGGTCAGCCCTCAACCACCAGGTCGATCCGCAAGGATGCGTCATGTCCATGATGACTCCGACCTACATCAAACTGGCTGGCTTTGACACCGAGCACTCACGCTTTGCGACGAAATACTCGCTCTATCTGTACCGAGAGGAGGGCGTGGACGAATACACTTCCAACGACATGGGGTTGCGCGGGGCGCCTGTCCTATTCATCCCGGGGAATGCAGGGAGCTACAAACAAGTGCGGTCGTTGTCCTCTGAGGCTTCGCGCTATTATCACAATTTCCTGCGGCACGATGCCCATGCGGCCAAGGACGGCGTGCGGCCACTGGATTTTTTCACACTGGACTTCAACGAAGACTTGTCCGCCTTCCACGGGCAGACGCTGATAGACCAGGCTGAATACGTGAACGAAGCCGTGGCTTACATCCTCTCATTATACCACGACTCCAGCCGACTACGGTACGACCCGCAGCTGCCCGACCCCAGCTCGGTCATCTTGATCGGTCATTCAATGGGCGGCATCGTGGCTCGCACGGTGCTGGTGACGCCAAAGTATCAAGCGAATTCGGTGAACACGATCATCACAATGTCCACCCCACATGCCAGACCGCCAGTTTCGTTCGATGCCGACATCGTGTCCCTGTACCAACAAATCAACGACTATTGGCGGGAGTCATACACCCAACGATGGGCCAGCAACAATCCCTTGTGGCATACAACGCTGATTTCGATTGCCGGAGGAGGCCGAGACACCACCGTGCCGTCGGACTACACGAGCATCGCTTCGCTCGTGCCCGACAGCCACGGATTTACCGTCTTCACTTCGACCATCCCTAACGTGTGGACGTCTATGGACCATCTCGCCATTACCTGGGCAGACCAGGTACGAAAGGTGATCATCAGATCGTTGTACGACATCGTGGACGTCCGTCGAGCCGGGCAGACCAAGCCACGATTAGAGCGGATGAAGGTTTTTCGGAAATGGTTTCTCACCGGTCTCGAAGACGGAACTCCCGCAGATCTACGGGATGCCGGACACGAAGTCCTGCTCACTCTCGGTCACGGGTCGAGGTCGTCGGTTGCCAAGTCCAGCAGTATCACACTGCGACAGCTCGGAGCCCAAGACGACATTTCAGCGACGCTCTTGCCGATCCCCGCGGCGGATAATACGACGGCCAAGCATTTTTCCCTTCTGACTGACCAACAAATCGACTCTGGTGGAAACTTTGAGCGGCTGGAGGTCCTCTTCTGCAGCGCCTTTCCCTTGTCTGGAGGTCTCGCTTCAGCTCCGTTGCCCTTTCAGCTCGATCTCTCTTCCGGGGACCCCAGTGCGACACGGCTGGCGTGCAAGAGAGCGGCAGGAGACGGCATCCAGCTTCCTGCGTCGACCAGGACGTCCAATTTTCCTTTCGAGCAACGACCGCCTTTTACCTATCTCTACTACAACCTCCACGATCTGCAAGGCCACCAATTCGTCGCCGTGGTCGACAAATCCCTGGAGATCAGCAACGGCTGGGTTTATGCCGAGGTGGCTGTGACCTCGGATGGCATCATTGAAGACGACACGAGCCTGCCGATGCTGTTGTTGCGAGGACTGAGCCTGGAGCTGCCGCCGTCACGGCCGATCGTTACCGAAGTCCGGGTTCCGGCCTTGCGCTCCAGTTTACTGGCTTTCACTTTGCAACTGCGTCAGCATGGCTGCAGCGCAGACAGCGAGCTTTTTACCCCCCTGGTCCGGCAGCATGTCGATTCTCCCTACGAGTCAAAGTACTTTGTCAACTTCAAGCAGGGTGACATCAATCTCCACGGCGTTGCCCCGTTCATGCCACCCAACCTCGACGGGCTCGACCCGACATCAGGCGTCGCATTCCAGATCTGGTCTGACCCGACATGTAACTCGTCGCTCGAGTTCCGTCTCCGCGCGGATCCTGTCGGTAGTCTCGGCAAATTAGTGGTCAGATATCGCACCGTCTTCGCCGTTTTCCCCTTGCTGGTCGTGGCCATGGTCTTGCGGAAACAATTCAGAGTCTACGACAACACGGCCGTCTTTATCTCATTCTCTGAAAGTCTGGATCAAAGCTTGAGACTTCCACTGCCGGTCCTGTTACTGTCCATGACCTTTTTCGCCACCGCTTTCACCACCGCAAGCTCGGCGAACCTGAGGATCGGCACACAACCAAGTTCCAATGGGACGGCCATCAATTTTGCTCAAAACGATCTGCTCCTGGGCTCTCAGGACACCTTTTTCTGGTTTCTGGTGCCTCTGGTCGGCCTGATCAGCATTGGTGCCTGTGTCCTGCTCAACTATTTAGTGCTGGCCCTGTTACATCTCTTTGCCAGCCTCTCGACTCTTTTCTCCCAAAATAACAACTACGTCAAGGTGGACGACAGCGAAAAGGGAACGGCATCTGTCTTCGTCGCAAGCACACCTCGTCGTCGCATCATCAACACTGCCGTCCTTCTCTTCCTCGTGGCGACCATCATCCCATACCCTTTTGCCTATGTGGTCGCATGTATAGTACAACTGACAACCTGCACGCGGGCGTTGCGATATGCAAGAGAGTCTCGATCTGGACCTGCACAGAATTTCTTCAACTACACCTACTCGATCCTCATCCTAATGCTCTGGGTACTGCCGATAAACTTACCGGTCTTGGTCGTCTGGATACATAATATGGCGGTGCACTGGTTGACGCCGTTTTCTTCCCATCACAACGTTTTGTCAATAATGCCTTTCATCCTGTTGGTCGAGACACTATCGAGCGGCGTCATGGTTCCTCCGTCGAGGTCTTTCCGCTGGGCCACGAACCTGTTGTTCTTTGTGCTAGCTGTCTATGCCGCACTATACGGCATGACCTATGCGTATAGATTACACTACATTGCCAACATCATTGCTTTGTGGTTGGTGCTGTTGCACTTCTCCACCTACAACCGACACTATCCTCCCTGACCCTGCTCAGGGACCGATGAGACTCGGCTCATGTCGCGATGTCTTTTTTCACATCTCTACCCTTGTCGGGCTCGTGGATCTGTTCTCCATGTGATAGAGAAGCCGGTGAATCAAGAAGCAGGAGCACCGTCCAGCGCGCCGGGTTCGCGCAACGCAAACTCCGAGGACGGGCTGCCCATAGATAGAGGAGAGCAAAGCAGAATGCTTCCGCAGCCATTGTTCTCTGGTAGTTTGCAGTGGGTATGCGGTTACGGGTGTTGGGGCTGTTGTCTTTTGCAGCAGGAACCGCTGGAATGACACATCTGTGAGGCCACATTCATGAGCAGTCTTTGGCTCGAGAAACTGCTGCTCAACGATCCTGGAGCTGAATTGACCGTCTCCCTTTCTCCCGCTCTTGCCACCAATCTGTACATATTCTTCTGGCTGGACATAGCCGATCGTGGCATCAAGAGATGTCAGATGGACAGATTGAACCTCGGTTGCCTTTCCATCCTATCCTCTTCGACCATAATACTTGCGCGAATTAACCCTCCCTGCGGTAACCTGTCCAGGCTTGTCTCGTCAGTTACATTAGGTAACCAATTTACGAACTCGACCGGTTGCGAATTCCGGTTTGTGGTTCCTTTGCCACGCCATTCGAAGGGAATTCACAGTTGTGTCGAGGAATATCCTTCAGCAATGTGAGGTAAAGTTACATCATGTCAAAGCTAGAGACACCTCGCGAAACACGTGCCTTAATGAAGCACCACTTGCTCCTGCACACTTTGTTCTGGTACGGAAGACTATTTTAAGCTTGCTGAAAGGCCACGATATCGTGGTTGACAAAACTATCTTCGTCTCTGCACGTTTGTTGGATTGTGGCAAGCTCCTCAGGCGGAAAGCATTTCACTGGAGACCTCTTGATGAAACAATCAACTATGGTCATCCATCACCCTTGAGATTGACACTAGTATCGACCTGAGAGCTCAACCTTCGGCATTTAATACAGACATGTCCACGCAGAAGCCCACATTGAGAACACGCTTCCTCATCCTCTCGGACACCCACAGCGCTCTCCCCTTCCCAGACTACACCGACCACTCATTCCGCTATCCACTACCAACGGCCGACGTCCTCTTGCACGCGGGAGATCTGACCAGCAATGGAACGCTCGAGCAGCACCGTCGCGCCATCGAACTGATCCGAGGCGTGGAGGCCGAGCTGAAGATCGTGATACCCGGCAACCATGATGTCACGCTCGACGATGAGTATTATGCCCAGTTCCCACTGCTGCATGGCCCGCGGCCCCAATATGATGCCCAGCACCTCGAGGAGATCAAGACCTTGTATACGGGCGAAGCGGCCAAAGACGCCGGCATCGTGTACATGGTCGAAGGCGTGGAGACATTCACATTGACCAACGGAGCCCGGTTCACCGTCTATGCCAGCGCCTACCAGCCGGAATTCTACAACTGGGCCTTCGGCTACCCCAGAGAGGTGGACCGGTTCAATCCAACCAGTTCTCAGGCACAGAACCCTCCCCCCGATTTCTCCGATGAGAACGGCGGTGGTATTGACATCATGCTCACGCACGGTCCGCCCCGGGGAATTCTGGACAAGACTGCACCTGGGGAAGCAGTTGGTTGCGATCACTTGTGGAAAGCGGTACAGCGATGCAAGCCCAGACTGCATGCCTTTGGTCACATTCACGAGGGATGGGGCGCGGTGAGGAGAAAATGGGCCGATGCAGATGGAGAAGCTGGCTCCGATCACTTGTGGAAAGCGGTCCAGAGATGGAAGCCCAGACTGCACGCCTTGGGAGACGAGGGTTGGGGTGCGGCGAGGAGGATATGGGCGGGTGCAGATGCAGAGGCACCAGACATGAACGTTCACAGCGTTCAAGTACCGCCGCCGTCCGAATTGGTGGAGCACATGGGTGTCGTTGTCGACGCGACAGGACTGGAGCACGGTAGCGAAACGCTGTTCGTCAATGCCAGCATCATGGACCTCCGTTATCGTCCGATCAATGCGCCCTGGATCGTGGATCTGGATCTGCCCACGACTTCGGATAGAAGGCCAGACATGTAAACTCAGGAATACACCAGCACAGAGGGTGTCATCGTGTCAAACTACGAAACGTGTTTGGGACCCGGTACAGCACCATTATATCGAGGCATGGAACCACTTCTGAGGAGATAGGTAAATCAGGTTCTTGATCTTTCTCACGCGCTGACTTCCTCGCGCTTCAGGACTTGTATTTTGCCCCCGACCGGCACGACAGGGACTTCTTCCTTGGCCTCAGCAGCGTCTACAGGCTGGCGTCTCTGGGTGGTGATGTCAATCCCTAGCACCCCCCCAATATAACCGCCTCGTTCGCCCGGCACGCTGAATTCGCGGAAGGTGTACCCCCATTCGTTCAACCAGTTCCGTACCCCCTTGCCGACTTTGTCCTTGCCGTTTTTGCTGTGGTGGCCGGTGCCCGTGATGGCGTAGATGATCCTTCGGCCACGCTTGGCGTGCTTCAGGATGATGTCCTCGAGATACTCAATCGCTTCTTCGGGATGAAGGCCGTGAAGGTCGATATAAAGCTCGTCGTCGTCGTCCACGGGTGATGTTGCGAGATGCTTGTTTCGTTCCTCGTACAGTGCTCTGGCCGCTTCTCGGTGTGCCTTTCGCATGGCGTCGTTTTCTGCTTGGCCTCGGAGCGACAGGGCTTTGGCTGCTCGGGCGTCATTGCGATTCCACGCCTGAGCGGCACTGAGAGGTTATCAGTCGGGCGCCGTCCTGACAGACTCTGTGACGTTCTTACCTCTGCAAGAATTTGTTCCGGATGCTTCCATGCTTGATAGCCTCTGCTCGGTACTTCAGGTATTGTTGGTTAGCACGTTCACCGGTCTCCAGCCACGGAATGTGCTGCGGCTCGGGAATCTTTTTGGCGGCCGTGCTTTCAGATCCGCCGTAGGTCCGAATCTTGCGTCCTGACTCCAGCTTCCGTTGTCCCGGAGCGGGCGAGGGCGACATTCGGACGACATCAGCGAGGGAGGACGGTGGTGTCTCCCTTTCCCCGCTCCCATGACCGTGCCGGGAACGGTGTCCGTGATGCTTCGACCCTCGTTTGGCGCTGAGGGACCCCAGCGAAGGAAACGCATCGGGATCATCCATGGCCAGGGACGACGGTGTCTCTGGACGATTCTGGTGGCGAGAATTCGGCCTCGACTGAGGGCGCGATCCCGGACCCAATCCGCCCGGTCCACTGCGGGGACGGTGCACCGCCAGCGTTCCTGCGGCCGGTAAAAAGTTATTGGCCGTGGCCGAAAGTTGTTGCGTGGTGCCTCTTGCAGCCTGAGTGGACAAGGCCGGGAACTGATCATACTGGTCCTGAAGCTGAAAGTTTTGTTGTGATGCGGTGTTGTCATTGACGTTGAGATGGTTGATCAACAGGGCCGGATCATGGGAGAATTGGCACGAGTCGCCCGCGAGGCAATTGCCATTCATCCAATACCTATTGACATGAAATTCGTCAGTTCGTCATCCGGCCGGCAGGACATCCTGATGGACCTACTTGCACAAGTATCCACTCGTATCATGTGCGAACCGGCAATCTGCACGGAGACACGAGCCGGAGGCGAGCCAATACTTGCACACAATCGGGCTTTTGCTGGCGACTGGTGTCGCGGGGCGAACCTGACTCATCGCCATGGACTTGCCGACGAGGACGTTGTCATTCCCGGGGACAGCGGTGTATTGAGCGTCGGCCGTGTCGGTGCCCAGGAGAGAGGCAATCGTGGCGCCTAAATCATACGAATTCTTGTTGAGAGCCTCTTCGATTTCCTCGTCTGTCTTTTTGTCGCCCAGGACAGACCGGAGGATGTCGTACGGGCTCATGTCCGGCTGTGGCATCCATTCAGGGGCTGCGGCACTCAGCGTGCCGGTCATAGTCGAGGAAGCCGTGCTCGCCGTCTCGTCCGCCAGAAGCCAGTCCACGTTCTCGCTGCCATAGTCTCCATAGATATCGGGAGCCGGGCTCGCGTCGGAAAACTCATATGCATTGAGACTGGGACTATGAGGAATCGGTTGGGCCAAAGCCAGCCGCGGCGACGGTCGAGGCGATGCGAACGGGGACGGCACCGACGGCTTCTGTCTCGAGAAACTCGGCCGCGAGACGGGAAAGCCGGCCGACAGCGCCGGACTCGAGGAGAGAGGAGGGGGGGATCCCAGAGGAGTCGGAGCTCGATTCAGCTGCCACGGCGCGGGAGACGACTTTCGGATGATGTTATGGCGGAGAGGGGCCTCCGTGACATCGCCTTTGGCAGCATTCCTGTGTCTCCAAAGCGCATCCAGCACGGCATGCTCCAACGGGGGACCAGTCAGACGGGTCCGCTGGCGGAGCAACTCTTCTAAACGTTCAGTTTTGTCTTCGTCCTCTATGGTATTATCGTCCAAGATGGGACGGCAAAGCTCGTAATGCTCGTCAGAAATCATTTCCGACGGTGGAGGATAGGTCGCCGGGCCGCCGGAGGGGGAATGGTCGCGCGATGACTATACATACAGCGGAGGGATGGACGGCGAAGAGGGAATTCTTAACATCAGACAGAGCAACCGACACCACCTCACTGCTTCCGAGACACCATAATCGGGCGTCTCGGGTGCGGCTGTGCAGCGGATAACGAGGACGTGGGAAGGCTCTAGAAAGCTTCGACGCTCGTCGCCGTGAGCAGCGAGTGCATGAGGGAGCGTCGCCGACCTGCTGTTAGACAGGGACAGGAGATAATGGAAGGAGGGAGGAAGAGATAGCTGCGCGACCAAGACACGATAGGAACTGGAGCTGAATTCGTCGTAACTCCAGTGCTGCTCTGGGCAGAAGTACATCGAATGCGGGACGAGGCAGACCAGGATCCGGTGCGGCCAGGAGGCTGCGAGACAGTCTGGGGAGCAGGACCATGGGCTGCCAACTACTGCTCCTAGCGCTCGATCGGCACATGCCACCGGCGACCGACAACGCTCTTGCACTATTTACAGATCTCCCTTGCACACCACTATGGGGTTAACTGGTCCGCTTAGGACTCTGACAGCTTGAGCAGTGGTACCAAGGGCCCAAGTCATCCAAAGAGTCGATGAACTCATCAAGTTCTCCTCACAGTACAAGGCTTCCCACGTGCGAGTGTCGCACTGCCGCGTTGGATGACGTACGGCTCTGGCGCTCTGGGGCTGCCTGAAGCACTTCGGCCGAACCATTGACCGCAGAACGGCTGGTTGCCATATCCCTGCTTACCCACTCCCTACTCAGTATCCACTAGATCTGTCACCGTGCTGTCCATCGACGCTTCGCCGTCTTCCTCCTCCTGCTGATCGTCAACTCTGCTTCACCCACTGCCATGGCCAATGGCCTTGTTCTCTGAGACCTAAGCCGTTTCCGCCTCCTCTTCGACCCGCTCGTCGACATCTGAGAGCTCCAAGTTTCATCAGGCCTCAACAACATGCCATCTCGCGGCGTTCCCAACGTTTCTTTCGCCGAGTCTGACGATGAATCTCCTCGTGCTGGCCTCCTAAGTCCATGGATCCCCCCTCGACGGTCTCTATCAAGTGGAAGAAGCGCGCCATATGTGCACAGTCGCACCACGGCCGTGCGGGACAAACTCATTAATCACGCCGAGAAGCTCCAGCGGCGAGTGATGTCAACGGTGCGAAAGATGACCCTTCTGCAGCGGATACTGTCGGTCCTCGGATTGGTCGTCGTGGCCACGTTGGGCATCCTCTTTCTGGTCTTCAACGAAAGAATATTTGGCTGGCTTGAGCCGTTTGCAGAGCGGTGGAAAAAGACCACCGGAGGCTGGACCATCCTCTGGGCGCTCACATTTGTCGCAGCCTTTCCGCCGATGATTGGTTATTCGACATGCGGCACCACCGCTGGGTTTGTGTACGGCATCTGGGAAGGATGGGCCATCCTCGCCACGGCCACCGTTGTTGGCTCATTCTGTTCGTTTGTCGTTTCGAGGACGATTCTCCGCAAATACGTGGAGCGAATGGTCGCTCACGACAAGAGATTCGCGGCACTGGCCTTGACGCTGAAACACGACGGCCTGAAGCTGCTGTGCATGATTCGCTTGTGTCCTTTGCCCTACTCACTTTCCAACGGAGCCATGTCGACCATTCACACGGTCCATCCGGCCATGTACGCCCTGGCCACGGCCCTTGTCACCCCCAAACTCTTCATCCACGCCTTCATTGGGAGTCGGCTTGCCGCGATTGCCCGGAGTGGGGGAAAGATGAGCGTCGGAACCAAGGCGGTGAACTGGGTTAGCATTATCGGGGGCGCGACGATTGGGGCCTTTACCGGATGGTATATCTACCAGAAGACCATGGCCCGGGCGCGAGAGCTGGAGGCAGAAGAAACAGAGAGCATTCAGGACGCCGGTCGGCGAAAAGGCGTCTCTGCGAGAGAATTTAGCGATGACCCCGAAGCACAGGCAGCGGTCGACACGTTGGCAAGAGACGACGACGCAATGGATTTCTTTGACGAATCTGATGACGAAAGGCAGGGGTATCATGACGAGCCGACCGATGACGAGGACGTCTTTGGGCGAGGAGACGGCGACGACAACGAAGAGCGCATTGGATTGCATGAGCATAAAAAAATGAACGTCGGCTGATACGACGAACGCTGGACTATAAATTGAACTGTAGACTGTTTGACGGCTCATATAGAGATGTATGCTATACGCGGGATAGAAGGTCCCTTGAATTGCTCAACGCACCTGTTTTCCCCAATATTTCGGATACTCAATCTGGCACCGAGCAGCAGGCCTCTTGGCTTCCAGCTTGACGAGCACTTGTGACTCGCTTCCTTCGTAGCATGTGAATTGGAGGCTCAATGGAAGAAATGCAGTATCATGTGGCACCGTGCGGCAGCAACATGGCCGGTCTACTCGGTGCATCAGTAGGCGGATTGGTGTCATTTCGTGGTTGCGAGCTCGTGCACGCAGCAGGCTTCAACCCATATCTCATCATCGTCACGTTCGTCAAATTCATCTCTCGTAAGGACGTGAAGGCCTCGGCCAAACCCGTTTGTACAGACTCACTCCGACGGCGTCCATGGGGCTGATCCTTCCGTCAAACGTGGCCTTGAAGTAGCCGTGGGTACCAAGGGGTTCTTTGATGAAACCTTGACGCCCCCGCCTTGTCCACAACGGCAGTGCTCGGAACCAGGCAATGTCTTCGCGATTGAAGAACATGTATCGCACGGTTACCAGCTTCTTGTGAATCTTGAACGGGTGTCCCGTCAAGATGACTCGCTTCGCAATGACACGACTGTGCGACGGCGGCACCGTCGTCGCAGTTCCAACCAATTTCAGGGTGGAATGCTCTTCCGGAATCTGGGTTGCCATGGCGTCCACGAGCGGAGGTGCCTCTTCGTCAGATGGCACGCCACGTTTGAACACGAGGACCGGTACGGATCCCCAGGTCAATGGACCGACAAACGTGGCGATGGCCGTTCTCCCGGGATGAAGGAAGCGATCAAACTTGTGTACATCGTTCGGCGTCTGGCCCGCGGCGGAAAAGATCGGATTGATGACCAGTCGGCGGGGTCCAATCTGCACAATCAGCTCTTCCTTTGACCTGACCGGTTCTGCCAAGTCGGAGTGAAGGCTCATGTTGACATTGATCACGGCGTGTTTGTGTTCATGTCGAAGGAGGGAGAATAGTGACGAGGGGACGGGAAGGTCTTTCAGAGTAACCAGCACATCTCTCAACTCGATCTCCACTCGGGTACCCACAGGTACGCCTCCGCCGAGGGCTTCCTTCATGGCCGCATTGTTGGATTTCTTAGAATCGGCAATGTGTAAGAGCCTGCGATAATATAGGGGCTCATGTGGCGCATCTTCAGCGGTGTTCCATTCACTCGTTCTCAAGCTCTTCAGTCCTCGATATTTGGCAAGTCTTTCCCGTGCCAGCACGTCTGGGTGCAGCTCAATCTCGTCGGGAAACTCGAGATCGTCTTCTGCTTCTTTCTTGCGGCTCGCCCGGAACTCCCCAAGTTGCTTTGCTTCTTCCTCGTCATCGACATCAACGTGCATTTCGGACTCGGGATATTCTGATGGGGCAGCTTCGGTCATGGTATCGGGGCCATTGGTCACAAGACCATCTTCCGGCCGCAGCGATTCGGCGCCGTCCATTGTGACATCGTCATCGTGGTCCTCATCCAGAAGTTCAGACTCAGAATCCGAGACATCGTCAAGGTACCATGCAGCTTGATACGACGACGTCCCTTTCGGCAATTTTCTGGGCGGTGGAGGGACGTATGAGTTGTCGTCGGAGAAGTAATGATGGTCGTCAAGGAGAACGCCTTTATGCTCGGTGGCCATCGTGCTGGTGGCATCCGTCATATCAACTTGTTCCGGAGCTAACTCGGCCAGATCGTCTTGATCAGAGGACGGAGTCCAGTCTTTCAGACGCTCCTCCTCCCCCTCCCCCCCCTGGTCCATTTCATCAGCCTTTCTCTTGTGAGACGGCCTCGGCAGCTGTCTGATGCTGTGAATCTGAAAGTCTCCCCAGCCAGGGACGTGGACAAGTCGATCCGGATTGAGCCCCTTCCCTCGGATGGTGCCGACGAGCGTGACATGGCTCGTCGAAGCACTGGCGGCGAGCTGCGACCACTGGACCTCTTCAATCAACATCCAGCTCCTGTCATCACGCCATCGTATCCCCTTCGGAGACGCGGTACAGAGACTGCGGACAAGATTGGAACAGTCGGATTTGCTGTCCAGGCTGGAAATTTTGTCCAACGCGGGGAAATAGTGGCCGAGGGTGATCTTCAAATCGGTCAGATGGCGAGACCGTTTCGCGACTGGAACTGTGGCCTCCAGGTCTTGCATGACAACGGCGACGTTGGTGATGCCCTGACCTTCCAAAGCCCTCAAGAACAGGTCAACCTCTTCTCCCAACGCCGGCTCGGCATCAGTGACCAATACCACCCAGTCTGCGAGCTGGCATATGTCCAGAGCGTTGAGTAATTCGAATGCTGCTGGCATATACAGGAGATTCCGTCGAAATCTATCAACCCGGACTCGGACGGGGCCCGCCTGAGGTCCAGAACTGGGCAAGTCAACGCTCTCGTTCAACTTGTTGATGGCCGAGGACACGTCAACACCAGTCGATAACGGCACGACGGCAATGTGTTTTGCCACTCCATCTGCTCCCTGAAAGATATTGGATTCATGATCCTGTTTCTCCTTGTGGTGCATCCGCAGCTGTTTGGCTTGGTTCCGCCTGGCGAGTTTCGACATGACCTGTTGATGCGGCGTGTGCCGTCTCCCTCTCTCTTCTCGCCGTGTCTCGATCTTACCTATTCAACTCAGCACGGTCACAGGTTAAAGCTTGGTGGTGCCCATCCTACCTTTGGCCAGGTCTTTCCGAGCTCCTTTACTCGCGAATCGAGATTTAAAAGGTTTATGGTCCACTTTCGTCGTGCTCCTATGGTGATGAGCCGGGGCGTTGGTGGGCGCCATAGCAGCGAGACTTCCTGATCCGCCAGCCTTAAATCTGAACGGCAATGACATGCCTGTTCTACAGCGGCCGACAAAAAAAGTCGTGGGTGTGATGCAAGCCATGCATTAGCGCGAGAAATCTTGGCGCTCCGGACGGGAATTTTGAATCTAGGCTTTTGGAGCGACCGCTGTTCACCTGGACTGTGATTGCTGGACCATTGTGTGAACTTGCCAGTCTCTCGACGAGATGGAGAAACTGGTCGAGAATGGCGACGGCCAGCTCAGCATCCACAACCTGCAGCCACCGGCGCGGAGAAATCCTACGGCCACACTCACCGCGGAGGATCAAGAAAACCAGAAAAGAGTGGCAGAAGCCAGGAAAAAGTACGGGCGGGGCAAGTCTGTCCGTGTCGGCACGGTCAAGGACAAGAAGCTTCGGGCGAACTTGAAACGCATCGAGTCGAAGTATCGGGCTGCCGTCTTAAATGCGAAAGATGCCGAAATACTGTATGAGAACGAGGAGGGCTTCCTGCAACCCGAGGCCGAGCTGGAAAGGACATACAAAGTACGACAGAGCGACATCGTCGACGCCGTTGGTGTCCAACAAGCAAAGAAGGCGATCGAGTTCAAACTCGACCTCGGCCCGTACGTGTCCGACTACACGAGAAACGGACGAAGCTTGCTGCTCGCGGGCCGTAAAGGACATATTGCAACGTGTGAGTGGCGTGCCGGCAAACCGGGTTGTGAGCTTCATCTCAACGAAACCGTCAGAGACGCCACATGGCTGCACAATGACCAGTATTTTGCCGTGGCGCAAAAGAAGTACACCTACATCTACGATCATGCGGGGGTCGAGATTCACTGTTTAAAGCACTACGTCGAAACGACGCGCCTTGAATTCTTGCCATATCATTTCTTACTCGCCGGGGTTGAGAACAGTGGATTTTTACGATACACGGATACGTCGACGGGACAAATCGTGGCAGAGTATCCAACACGAAAAGGTGCCCCGACCGCCCTCGGGCAAAATCCGTACAACGCGATCCTGCACGTGGGACACCAGAATGGAACTGTGTCCTTGTGGTCGCCCAATTCCACCACGCCGCTGATCAAGATTCAGACGCATATCGGGCCGGTCCGAGCGATTGCCATCGACCGATCTGGTCACTACATGTTGTCTGGCGGTCAGGATCTGAGGCTGAAGCTCTGGGATATTCGGGCGCTCAAGGAAATCCACTCGTACACGACCCGCCAGCCGGCGTCGTCGATTGATATTTCCGACCGAGGTCTTGCAGCTATCGGCAATGGCACCGGTGTCACCATTTGGAAGGACCTGTTCAACACGGCCACGTCGTCAGATCCGGATAAGGTGCAGTCGCCATATTTGAACTGGGGTCACGACGGGCGAGGTGTCGAACGAGTCCAATTCTGTCCTTTCGACGACGTCCTGGCCATCTCGCACACGGCCGGGTTCAGCTCTATCATCGTCCCCGGAGCGGGAGAACCCAACTATGACGCCCTCGAAGTCAACCCATATGAGACACGGAAACAACGACAAGAAACAGAAGTCAAGGCATTGCTCCACAAACTCCAGCCGGAGACCATTGCCTTGGACCCCACCTTCATCGGTCGGCTCGACCAGCGCAGCGCCGAGCAACGGGCACGAGAAAAGGATCTTGACAGCCCGGCGGTGGACCCCTTGGCCAAGCTGAAAGAGAAAAACCGCGCACGCGGAAAGAACAGTGCATTGAGGAGATATCTGAGGAAGAAAGGGGGAAAGAACATCATTGACGAGAAGAGGCTGCGGTTGGAGGAGATGAAGAAAGAGAGAGCGGAGCGGGAACGAGATCAGTTGAAGAAGGACAAGGTCGAACTTGGGCCAGCCCTCGCCCGATTTGCGAAACGTGGCGCTTGACGCCTGATGATCTATCGCTTCAGCCGGTCGATAAATCCGAGTGCGCTGAGATCGTCCTCTGGGACATGGAGGAGGCATGTACACCCCCGTTGCAGCGCGGTGCTGTCCGTGGCTCCAATCGTTCAATGATGTGCAATGGATGGTGTCCAACCATGTCTTAGCCCATCAGATCTCAGCCTTGCTGGCTTGGTCCCGTTCCGCAGCTCCCATCAGGGATGCGTCTTCGTCTTATATTTGGCAACCTCGGGCTGTGGTCCACTCCCCTTCTGCCCGCCAGCGGCCCACCTCTTCCGGCTCTCGGTGTAGCCCGCGGTGCTCTTCCACGCACTCAAGATCATGTCCACCGTCTCCCTCACGCCGACGCCATTTTTCACCACGGCCCGGACCACCGGCCCACCTTCTCGTATCTTCAAAGCCTCTCTCTCCATGAGGTCGACGTCGGCGCCCACTGCCGACGCAAGATCACACTTATTTATCACCAGCAGGTCGCTACCGGTGATCCCTGGTCCCCCTTTCCGCGGAACTTTGTCTCCCCCCGCGACGTCAATGACGTAGATGATGAAGTCGGCCAGCTCGCGACTGTAGTTGGCCGCCAGGTTGTCTCCGCCGCTCTCGATCAGCAGCAGATCCGTTCCGAATTTGGCATGGAGCCCTTGCAGCGCCAGCAGGTTGGCGCTGATGTCCTCCCTCACGGCCGCGTGTGGACAGCCACCCGTTTCGATGGCGACGATTCTGTCCGGCGTCAGGGCACCATGCTTGGTCAGAAACTCGGCATCCTCACGCGTGAAGATGTCGTTCGTTACCGCCGCAATGTTGTACTCTGAGCGCAGAGCCAGGCACAGCTCGAGCATGAGCGCCGTCTTGCCTGAACCAACCGGGCCACCAATGCCGATAGTGAAGGCCCGGTCCCCAAAGTCCCGATCCTCGACCAGGGGCATCTCACGATGTAGGAAGGAGCCTGGCCCATCGAGGATTTCATGCGTATGCCCGTGGTCGGCGCCATTGGCGTGGGAGTGGGAATGGGAATGAGGTAGGCCACCGTCGTGTGAATGTGTCGCCATCTCACTTCCGGTGGCCGTGTATAATGAACAGGTGGGAAGAGAAGATATCAAACAGAGGGCCAGGGAAGACGCGGGCAGTATTATTTATACCGCCTCGAATGCGACGTGGCAGGCGGACAGCTGGAGCCCTGGGATGGTCGTTCAGACGCTCCGGGAACAGTAGTGGTGGAGCTGGTCGGATAAAGGGAACCCACAACTTTGAAGGGGTGATGAAGACGGTGAAGAAGCAAGGTGGACGAATGGAAAGTTGTTGGAAAATATTCAAGATGCTCTTGACTGAGGGGCAGCGAGCCAGCAAATCCCCGCATGGACGGAAGCTGGACTGACGTAGTTAATGTAAGGTCCTGAATGCCTGATCAAGATCACCAGTCCCAGTGATTGTCACGATATCGGGTCTAGAGCAACATGCCCTCGGAACATACACCCTATGCCTGTACGTGGAGTCATTCTATGTCTGCCTTCCCTTTACCACGCAGCCATTCTTTGGCCAAGGGCGTGAAGTATCAAGACAGTCCACTCAGGTGAGATAGTAGGACCGAGATAGCAATGTGTGCTCGCCAAAGTTGGGTGCTGTAGCGCATTTGACCGTATGGGTTGAACGAATCGTCCTGTAGAGCCACAAGGCTTGTGCAGTATACAAGAGGTCAGACCTCTGCAGGTGATGATCGCTCTTTCACTTCCAGATAGAGAATTCCTTTATTCAGCCTCTTCGCTGTCGGCTGCCCGGACGAACTTATTCAGCAGATTTGATTCTGAAATCATAAGCCATGATGGTGACAATTTCTCGAGTGAGATCTGGGCCCCAAGCTCTGCTGACCATCATTCATTGAAGCGAAATTGCCCATTCGTGTCGGGGGGAAATGGGGAGCGTTGAAGCGAGAATGGCTTACGAATCCGTCAACTCCAAGGTGTAGCAAGCTCCGATAAAGAGATCAGGATTTATGTCGCCGCGGTTCATTGGATGGTCAAAGTGGCTGATGTTCTCTGATTTATACCAGAGATGAAAGAGGGATCCAAGATGGAACCGTACATGTCACGTGTGCAGCAACCAGTTGGCGACTGGGATGACTCCTAAAACATACATCCTACAACATGCAATAACCAACAACTTAGATGAGGAGTCCTGTGAAGAGGAAGCCAAGAGGCGGCGCTAGTGCAACCTATGTAAGGCCTCTATCTCTCTCGAGATTAGCTTGAATCATACAATCTTTCTTCCGTCCCCCCCGGCAGCAAGTCCATCATGACCACAGCTTGAATCATACAATCTTTCTTCCGATCCCCCGACCCCCCGCAGCAAGTTCATCATGACCATAACACACATCGTTCTCTTCAAGTTTAAAACATCACTGGACGATGCCGAGGTGAAAGCAGTGGGTTAGCTATGCATTGTTGAAACGAAAGCCCTAATTCACTTAGGTTTGTGACGAGATGCTCTCTCTTCGGGTGAATTGTATACATCCGACATCGGATCAACCATATATCGTCTCGTTCTCGGGTGGAAAGGATAACAGTCCCGAAGGCGCCCAGGTATGGTGTCATGTTACGATAACGTGCCATGCTGACCGGCCAGGGCGGTTTTACACATGGGTTCGTGGTGGAGTTTGCGACAGAAGAGGACCGGGACTACTATGTGTGGAAGGACCCGGCGCACCAGGCGTTCGTCAAGAAGAATACCCCCAAGATCGACGACGTGAGGGTGATTGACTACGAGAACGGCGTCTATTAGCATAATAGCTAGATCGCAAATGATGGATTCTGAACACCACGCCATATTCCTCTGCTGTACAGTCTGGTAGGGTTATGCTTGAGGCCGGAAAGAAAATGGTCCATGCAGATCCATCCGCCGTCGTCGATCGGGGATCATGAAACGCTAAAACTCTCGCCACATCCGCATTGCTCTGTAATGTTGGGATTTTTGAAGACGAACCGGGCGCTGAGCTGGTCCTCTTGCCAGTCCATCTCGCTGCCAATGATGCTGAAGAGCGCTTTACTGTCGATCAGGACCTTGACCCCTTCTTGCTCTACCACCTCGTCGAACGTCGCGGGCTTGTCGACATACTCCAGGTGGTAGGCCAGGCCAGAGCAGCCCCTGTTTTTGACCCCGACCCGAATCATCTTGGGATTTGGCTGGTCCAGGAGATCACGAAGGTGCACCAAAGCCGTGGGAGTAATGGTCAGGGCCGCCTTTCGAGGTTTCAGCTTGCTCCGACGTGGTTTGCTCGGCTTGGCCAGCACCTCGGCATTCTCGCGCACGACTGGCTTCGACTTTGGCGCCTCCTTTTCCGGCACGCTTATACTCGCAGCCTCGGTAGAGGCGATCTTCTGCGCCGACTCTTGCCCGACTGTGAGTGGTGGTGGCCTCGTGTTGTTGATCGGTGGTTTGGGTCTCGCGATCGAGAGGTCCGGAATGCCCGTATTTTGCGGTGGCAGCGGGAAGTCATTCGGGAGGCTGTGAGGCTGGTATGAGGGCACAGTGTACAATTCGCGTTTGGACGACTGCCGTGCAGCTATCGAGGAGGAGAATGTCCTCAGCGCGTGGGGACAGGAGCGCGCCGTTGAGGCAATTGCAAGGGCTTTGAAGAAGATAGCAGATGACGTCGTCGTCGGTAGGACGTGTATGGCAGACATCGCGAAAGTCTGACGAATTCGTCCGTTCAGTGGGAGATGAGGAGCGAACCTGTCCCTCCCGACGTGGCGAAAGAGAGAAGAGGGAGGGGTGCAATAATAATAATGATATTATGAGATGGTGAACAACACGGTCCGAGGCGCACTGCAGTAGAATTGCTCTGTAAGCCGAAATGGCACCGCCGCAGAGAAGCCGTCCAGCCAATCAGGGCATAGGTGATTGCCAATCCCGTCGCCATCAGCCACTGTCAGCAGGGTTCGCTCCCAAAGGCGCGGTCGAACATGCCACAACCGGATCCAAAGCTGGGGAGTCTGGGATGGCACCACCCCTGGGGATGGAGTTTTTTCCCATCTCCGTTTCTGGTGTCTGCAGGCTTGAGATCCACGCCAAGATGCGAACCGCCCATCCGACCTGGATCAAGTACGAAGGTTGCTACCCATGGTCTTCGCTCACCGTCTAACAAGTGGTAACTACAGAAGCCGGTTAGCTAGCCTAATGTTACGAACGCCAGAGGCAGTCATTTTCGGGGCGAGCTGCACGGAAAATAGGGTCTCAGTGGCCTAAGCCCCCCAAAATAGGGACTGAGTAGCTTAGAGAGTCTTCATAGGATGGGGTTATTTTCTGCTGGCATTGATGGACGGTCAGGAAAGACTTTTGGTAGCGACCTCCGTGGTCAGGGTAGCTAGAATTCTTCAACTTGGCCTGGCCCATCCAGACGGCAGATATGAATAGTGGACATCGATCTACCTGGCTACTTCACCTTGGTCTTTCTAAGTTCTCTTGACCAGTTCAGTTCTTTCGCTGCCGCCTTTTCCTCAACATCTCAATATAGCATTCTAACAGGAACCGATTCTGTGGTCCTTGCTCACGACGTGCATATCAATTTCCCTTTGCTCTGTTATGCTTCCTCGTACTCTTTCCCGAGTTCCTTACTGGGATGATCGAAACTGATCATTCTGTGTGCAGACCATTTGGATCGATCACAGACCTATCCAGACAGGTTAAAGCTGCCTTCAGGCCCAGGTTCCGATTGAGCGAAGTCGGCCACACCGTCCAGCACCAGGCTAGCCCGCCTAATATCGCTTCCCGCTTCGGGTTGTGCCTGGTTGAGGAGCTTTGGTTTGAGTAGATTTGGTTGGAGCAGCTTTGGGTGGAGCAGGTCTTTGTCCACCAAGTCTGGTGGTGGCTTGAGTTGTAGCAGCTTGAGTTGTAGTAGGCTTTTTTGCAGGGTTTTTTGCAGAAGCTTTTCTTCTGGCAAATTCTTCTGGCGACAGCTTTTTTAGGGCATTCTCGTACCTCTCCCACATACCTTTGTCAACATCCTTGAAAGGTATATAACGTTCCTGATGTTCGGGCCATCGTCGCTCTGGGTCGGCTGGATGTCTTTCACTGTCACTGAGTTCCGGAGTAATCCAGAGGAACTGTAGCTGCACATTAAATCCGGAAAGTTGTGTGATCCACTCGCCGTAATCCTCGAAGAATTTCTCATGGGAATCCGAGTGAGAACTTGGTGCCACTGTAATCTGAAGGGGAAATACTAACAACTCCTTCTTTCTTCCCTTCTTCTCTCCCTTCTTCTCGGGCTTGGTCAAGACAATTATTCTATCTCTAGCCTTGTAATTGAACTTTCGGGGGGCATAAAACACCGGCTGCTCGATATCTGTCTTGATGTCGGACGTGGTTCTAAGCTCTCGCACCTCCATACCTTTCCCAATTCCCGCTCTGGCAGCAGGTAAACCGTTCGACCGGATGGCTGACAGGACGGCATATTCCATTATAAACCCGGTGACAGATGGGTTCTCGATAAAGCGGGCCAATAAAGTCAGAAAGCCAGTGTTGGCGACAAGAACATTACACTGAAGAAGCTGCCCGGCGACTGCGTCGCGAACCAAGCCGCAAGTGTATCCTCCAATCTCGTTGTCGTCATGGTAAAAGTACCGATGGTCGACCAGTTCGATGTGCTGGGGCCATCCCGATGGTATCGTTTCGTGATAGAAGCAAGCCGTCACATAGTCGCAATACCTGACAAAGTCAACAATGTCCTGGGCATCGAAGAAGTCGTACCATCGCCATCTAAACGGTTTCTGCTCCTTGTATTCGCTGATTGTCTGCACAAAACACACGGCTTTTTGATAGATCTGGCGCAAGTCGCCCACAGATAAATCGATCTTTCCATCCACCACACACTTGTCCAGGAGCAGTGGGATGCAGCCGGTAATGTCTTCAACCTTCTCCTTCTCGTCCTTTCCTATCGCAATGTTGCTACGCTCCCACCACTGGTCCATTTCCGCCTAATCGAGTTAGAAGCCTCATTGCGACATAAAATATAAGATGACTTACCCTCGTGAACCCGCCATAGACGGCCAACACACGGTTCGAGTTCCGTCGGATGGACTTTTGAAGGTAGCCCGTATCATTTCCGGAAGTGCTGAAGACTGCTTTATGACGTGAAGTGTAACGGCCTATCCACCCCTCTAGCCTGGCGCGCTTCACTTCTTCTCTCTGGTTATCAGACTTCTTCAAAGCGTTCATCTGGTCAATGACAAATAGGACGCTATCTTGGGATCGGAGGAAGGCCTCGATCTCGGCCTCGGTATTCAGAGTCATGATCTCCCTCTGAGTGATGATATCGTCTGCCCAGGCGAACAGCATTGCTGCTTGGACGTATCTAATGGGAGCCAGAAGATACGCCCGGCAATCTGGAATGTAGACGACCCGTTCATCTCGAGCAGCCAAATAGCAGACGAGGGCGGCTAGCAGGTGAGACTTCCCATAGCCCTGGGTTCCATAGAGCCACACGGTGGTATAAACAGGACTCTGCCGCACATCATTAAGCTCCTGGACAAGGTCTTTAAACTTCGTTCTTCCCATGTATGGCCAGAGTCCTTTCCCCATTTTGAATCGATTCTGCGGGCGGAAACCGACAAATGGGAATACAAGTGTGTGTTTTAATGTGGGATCAGAAAGTCCGTCGACGGCCCTGGGAAGAAGATTGGCGGGATCGGCGGGATTGGAGTGTTCGTCGGCAGAGCCGTTAATGTTGGAAATGATCTCTTTGATACGATTCCTTCGCTCACGAGCTTCGGCGGCGAGTCTCGACAATAAATCTTCCAGACGATTTCTTTTCGGCGAAATAGGTGGCTCAGGTGCGTCTGTTTCATCCCCTGTAATGTCGTTAGTTGCTTGTCTGCATGCTACATTGAAGACGTATTTACCCTTCCTCTTTCTGTCGACTTTCAGGTTCCATAGCTTGTCTTGACACTGTTAGCTGGTGTCTGAGTTAGTCCATGGAAGCAGCTTGCCCTCCTTAACTGCATTCACAAGTCCTCTGAGTCCTAGACTAGCTGCAGGAGACAGACGAAAAACTTCATTGAAGAACTTGTAATCGCAGCCCAAGAAGCCTATACCGGAAAGGTGTAACTGGGTAAAGGTATCCAGATCATTATCATATTGGAGAATGCTGGGGTTTTGTTGCCGGATCCACCGAAGGAGCTTCTCGTTATCCCAAGTCCGCATCTCCTGAATTGTGGGAATTGTAGGTAGGTCCTGAGTGTTTAGCTCAGTCGAGTCGGGTTCAGACTTGACCGAGGCGGTCATCGCGACGAGGCAAATGAATTGACTAGGAAGAAGGGGAGATATATGACGGCCCAGCCGCGACAGGAGGACGGAGGGTAAACGTTAGAATGAGCGCGCGAACCGGCGCAGGACAAGCAGGAGGACCAGTTTGGAGGCAAGAGTCTTTGGCTGGTTCGGCAGCAGTAGAATGAATGGGAGGAGTGAGAAGGAGGAGCACAGAGATGTAACAGATGCGTGTTTAAAGGAACCGTATTAGGGAAGGACATTCATGTGACTTGTGGCTTGGCGTCTTTGCCATAGAGGTCCGTGACTCTAGGCGCCAAGCTTTACAGCATGCACTGGAACACTCACCACGTGATATCAGGGCTTGGCAGTTCTCTCTGCTATGACCACCGGTTCATTCTTAGCCCTACACCTCGAGTCCACATTGTGCTGTCCATGTCCATCTATTGGGCCCTAAAGCTCGTTGCGCGCTCTTGCTCACAAGACGGTAGGGGTGAGTCGTGGGTGAACGCTCATGCGACTTCTGTTGACATCACGTGACGCATCGCCTTGGCCGCCTCTATCCGCACCTGCTGGCGCCCAGTAGACAGCTGGAACCCTTTTGGTCCCTGCTGGCCCTGCTACACTTCTCGTGCGCCGCGAGACGAGGTGGTTAAAGCGGCGTCGTCTGGGTCAGCGTCGAGGCGAGTTGGATGCAGATTTTCGTCGCCAAGAACGGTGTCAAGACTCGTTTTCTGACGGGGGGCGAAACATTTCTATTATTCCATTCCCTCATGGACCTCGCCACCCAATTCCTCCGTGTATCAGAGTCTCTTTTGTGTGTCTGTCTGTCCCGATGTGCCTGCCAGTCTTCTTCGACATTGATGACCTTTCCCTGTGATTCTGTTGAAGGTCGTCGCCCGAAGCATCGGTCTCATGCCGACACCACGTGATGGACTCCCCTTTGACGCAGCAGCTTCGGCCTGACAGCTTCGAGCCAAAGATTGTGCAACTCTATCTGCATTTGTTCAATGTCCTCGCCAACGATGAGGCCGATGATGCCGCGCCCTCGGAAGGCTTCTGGAGAGAGCTGTTCCTGCTCAAGCCGGATAAACAGCGGCTGTATGATATCCTCCAACCAATGACAGGGTTCGATCTTCTCCATATCCAAGTATAGTCTGCTTTGCATTTCGCCTCTCGGTCGGTTCTAAGTCTGAGGCAGTCCCAATGTCACATGTTCTTCCACCGGGCCATCATCGAGGCTGGATCAGGCCGGCCTCCCAGAAACGAGAATGCTCTTGAAGTAAGTCGGCGACCACGGGCGGTCTTACTCAAACGGCATATTGACCGCACCAGAATCTCACCGGCTTTCTTTGCGCCGTCTTTACCAAGAAGTATACCAATCCAAGCACAGACGTGATCGAGGTCCTCGCGGGTTTGAACGCCATTGACAAGTTGATGTCCGACCTGGTGCACGGGTTAGAGGCCATCATACGGCAAGCCCCAAATGAAGCATTGCGTGCAAAAGCCATCGACACCGCGTTGGCCGTGGTGGCGGGAGGCTTTCAGACCACCCTCGTCACATATTTTATGCACCGCGACCTGTTCTCCGCTCTGATGAAAGTGAGTGGTGTCTGTGAACGAGAAAAGAGATGTACTGACGGTATGGAGTAGTATGTGCACGACGTCCCCCAGCATGGCCTCCGGGCGTTTGTCACCCTGGGAATTCTGTCCAATTACAACAAGTTCGAGTCCCAAAATCTGTATCAAAGTCGCCTGGAAGATTTTGTCAACGAGGAAACCATTCGGCTGCTGGTGCAGAGCTTTGGCCACACCTGCAGACGAGTACGGGACCAGTATGTCGCCGTTCAAGAGGACTATCCCGCGCCGTGGACATTGAATTCCACCCTCGCCATGGTCGGATTACGAAGCTTGTCGTCTGATGCAAAGACGGCACCACCACCGACAGAGGAAGAAGCGAAGGTGATGTTCAACTCTTTACCTTGCCCGGAGGCGGTGACGGGGCTCTCGGCGTATTCGTTTGTGCACGCGAACAAGATCTTTGCCTCGACTTTACTCTCCCACCCGGTTGACAAGGGTAATGAGACGCCATTTTCGGCTTTCTTATCATCGACGTCGTACCTGGCTCATCACGCTTATCGTGGAGTCCGACCTTCCCACTATGCAATGCTCAGCTTACTGACCATCAGGATGGTGGTCGAAGATCCGCTACTGGCCAAGAGGCTCTGCTCAGGCGACTCCAAGGTCGTGGTTCGACTTTGCCGTCAGCGGCCCCCTCACTTACCCCTTGTTACCTCAGGCCGAGTTCCTGCAACCGCGATTCTGGACATTTGCACCGATATCTTAAGCCACAATTTGCGTAAGCGGTTAGATGTGCACCTGTACGGTCTGGCCTTGGGGATCATCTTGCGCCTGGTGACATATCTTGAGCAAAGCAAGACTCGGCTACAACATCATTGGGCCTACATCTGGGGTTCCATCCTATCTTTGATGCGCTTCTTGACGCAGTACGCCTCGGATTTGAAACACCTCAGGGGAATTCGAGATGACTTATGCACCACCCTTGCGAACCTTGCCGCTTTCTGCTTGTCGAAAGGAGACGCCTTTCTTCCCGACCCGGCCAGCTATGACGACCTGTTCTACAAGCTCATCGAGGCCGCCGATGTGCTTTCCAAGTTCAAACAAGCATATTATGACCCGAATGCCAGCGAAGACCTTTTGAACAAGGGTGTGGATGCGCTGATCAGAGTCTCGTCTTACTATCATGATTTGTTGAAAGCGCACCACGGCAGGAAGACGCATCAGTCCGCCTCTGCCATTCAAAAGGTTATCAAAGAAGGATATGAGACGTTGGATTTCGAGCCAGACGACGGATTCGGCAGATGGGACAGGTGGCGCGAGAGCAGCTGGAAGGCGGAGCTCAAAAAGATGATCCGAACGGCGGTGGAAGATGCCCGACTCTTGACTCTGCAATCAGACTCTGCTCAGACGTGATTAGGAGGAGCAGATACGATGACTCAAGACGGGCCTCTCAGTGGGGTACCATATCAGAGTACCATGTCGCCGCCACATCCACTTCCGCGACCAGATCAGCCGAATTGCCACACCTCAATACCAGACCGCCTGTCAGACGTGATTCTCATCATAAAACATTGCAATTGACATCCAGGAGAAGAAGCGTCTGAAGCATAAGCAAGTTCAGCTAAGCTAGGTAAGCATGACTCGAACCGACCTGGCTGCGGCAATGACCTCTGATCATCACGAGAAATTAAGCCCTGGACAGAAGAGGAAGAGAAGAGCAGGAAGAGCTTCCATTGGAACTCTCGGAGAGATCTTGCTGGCACGATTGGAAAGCTGGGTTCATGATTGATAGTTGATCTAGAAATCAGGTATAGTCGCTGTGACGACTTTGCTAATGACGGCCATCCATGGTCCACACTCTTCAAACGCCATGCAGCCAGAGAGTCCGAGGCTGCGATTCATTCCGACGATGATACATCAAGACACTCTTCTTCCATGCAGGAACCTCCGTCCCATCACCAGCGCCGCGACCTACAGCAATGGGCACACTCCAAAATACATACCCCGTTGGCCAGGATCCAATAACGGAAAATATAGAAGATCACCACTGCAGCCAGCCAGCCTTATGTTCCGTTCCTCGAGCCTAGACCAGTGCTACCACGTCCGGATAAAATCATGCCGTGCTGCTTCCGCCCAAGTTTTCGACTGCGGCTTCCCACTTTTGAAAATATTCCCTCATCTCTTTACCGCAGTCTCTGGCTTCAGTTTCGTCGCATCCCTTGAAGTTGATGAGCAAATCTCCTTCTTGCCACAGACTGTCGTGCGTCCGTACATCACCAGCTTCCTCGTCCAGAACGACGGGAGGCGTGGCGAAATTGTAAGAGTTGATTAATCTTTGCTCGATGAGGACCATTTTGGCCAGGATCGTGGGGTGCCATTGGATAAGGTGCTCCAAGGCGTGGTTCTCCGCTTTTTGAAAGGCATAGCTGCGGTACAGGGGATCAAACCAGGCATCAAGGAAGTAGTAGGCCCAGTTGTCCGTCTCGGTGGGTGTTGAGGGTGTGTTGCGGAGGAGAAAGGACGTGTGTGCCAGGTTGTCCATGTCTTGAGACAAAATGAGGTGTGTCCGGGACGGTCGCAGATGGGAGAAGGTGTGGATGACCGAGTCGGGGGGCACGACCGGGACGTCTTTGAGCATCAGCGAGTCGAGCCGGTGGAGGATGTGGGATTCGAGGGAGAGAGCAGGATTCATAATCAGCGCGTTGGCCGACAGGGACCAGAAGAAAGTACTTTGAGGGTGCACGGTGATGGCATGTCGCAGCGCCGGAATGACCGACCAGGAGGAGGGGGACTGGTCGACAACCTGGACGTAGGCGCTGGTGTCGGTATAAAAGTTCTTATAACCTGAGTCCGTCAGTTGGGGATGCACTGTCATCGACATGGATGAATCAATTACCATGACGAGCGGCGTAGTCATCCCGGTTCGCCTTCACCATGCGTATGGCATCTTTGCTCATCTTCTGCTCGTCGAAGACGGTGACGATAACAATGTCCTGCTTCCCCTCGATGTTGCCATTGTCGTCGCCGTTCGACAGCTTGAGAGACAGGATGTACTTCAAAGCCAGATAAAGCGTCAGGGCTCCGAGCACGACATAGCTCAGCGATTGCAAGTGCTTGCGTCGCTGACTGGAGGACACTCGTGCCGCGGCGCGGGCATAAGGTGGAGGGTGAGACGTCTTCCGGGGGGGGAGGGCAAAATGCATTTCCTCCAGGCTTCGAATCAATGTCAAATGACTCTTTGCATTTTTCAGATGTCGACCATGAGCGTGCGTGCTTTGACCAGCGGCCAAATCATGCCAGGAGGGGGACCATGGGATGGAAGTGTGGGCCCAAATGGGAAAAGCTCAGCCTAGAGTGTCGATCATCAATAAAGTTGACGCACCAATCTGATGACCAGCCGATCCGGCAACCATAGGGAGTTCAGAACTATGGAGGGAGATGTCACGAGAGAGTCTAGATGCCTCTGAAAAATTCTACCAACACCGCATGATGTCTTCCTTTGGGTCGACTAGCAGCCAGCCGGCAAGAAGCGATCTCGACCTATATTATGATCTCGTGTTACCAAATTCCCGGAAGCATGGTATATCGTTTCCTCTTATACTTGTCACCAAACTCCTTGCGATATCTTTGCTCCTTCTTCTTTGCCCACTCGGCCATCTGTGCAGTGGAAACGAGGAGAAATATCAAGACGCTCCAGCTCAGGCCACTGACGAGATAGATGCCAATCCAACTGACCGTCTCCGCCAAATAGTTCGGACAAGTGACCAGGTTGAACAGCGGGCCCTGGGGTATGCCGCGTTCTGTCCCCCCCGCGCTGCGTAAGTCACGCAGGGCGAGGTGCACCTGAAGATTGGCCAGTTCGCCCACCACGTACAGCAGGATCCCCAGGTAGAGGAGGACAGGATTGGTTTCCTTGGCCGTTGGAGATGAGGGAGCATAGATCCATGCGGCGATATTGACGCCAGAGAGAATCCAATAGTGAAAGCTGTTCTTGAAAATATTGCGGAGGGGCATCGTGGCCGCCGAGAAACGATGGACAAAGATGGTCTCCAGCTCGCGCTTGAGGAAATGGAGGAAAATGAGGCCGCATGTCACCGTTTGCAGCTGAGATGCTGCTTCCGGTGCCGACGGGTATATGTATGGTCGTAGGGCGTAGACCAGAGGATGGATCACGAGAGGACCAAAGTATTCGACAATAAAGACAGTGCGCCAGGCCACTTGTGTTCCCAAGTCCTTGACAAAGACCGTGCTTTGATCTCGGAGGCCTGTCGAATATACCGACACATTTTTGGCGTTGGGAACCACACTGGAGTCTCCGCCTTTGGTCACACGCAGCTGGTAGATGGAGAAGCGTGTCTCCCGAGCAAGCTGCGAGTAGAGATCGGCCGTGGTGGCATCAGGTCCCAGCTTCAGATATTCCGGCAGCGTCTTGATCGGTTTGCCTGCAGAGCGTGAGAAGTCGGCACAACCAGATTGGATTGCTCATACCCCTGGGACGTATTTGCAAAGTAATAGGCTTGGAGGCCATGGCTCCCAAACAGCATTACCTTCAACGTTGGCAATGGTGGAGGATCTCAGAAATCCAACCCTTGTCAGCGGCGCAGCGGACACGACCAAAGAGTGAGTTGAAAAAGGAGTGAAATAAAGGCTCGGCACGCGACGGCTGCACTCCACAAGCCGCTGCCAACCACCTTTCGGGTAGTGAACTGATGGAGGCCGACCGCAGCTGCAGCTGCAGGACTCGAAACATGCTGCTAGACATCAGCCACGTTATGCAGGTTGCTGGTAGAGCTGGTTGGTTGACCAACGACGCAAGTCGGAGGCCGTGGGGCTGAAATATTGCACGATTAGTGGCGTTCCAAGGTTCAGCTTAAGGGGCTGGCTGGCTGGCGGGCTGGCTGAACGTGGAGACGGTACTATTGACGACCTTCACAAGGTTTATAAAGCCATACGGTGAGTCTACAAGACGGCGAATTCTCTAACCGTGTGTATGTTTACGAGGGAGTGATATTGACGAGCACAATCCCTTGCCCTTCAATTCTTTGCATTTCCCAACCGTCTGCTCATCCATCATGCCGTCCACATTTTCGTCCAAGTTGAAAAACTTTCTCAGCACATCGTGTTCTCCTCGATCTGGATCAGATCCACCGGCGATTGAGCCGACTGAAGAACAGCCCCCCGAGCAGTCTACCAAGGAGGCCGAGCCAAATGGTCATGGACCCCAATCGAGTGGGTCGAGCAACTCCGACTCGTCGGACGGTATCCTCAAAGAGCTGCGAGCCTTGAACCTCAAGAACATAGGAACGCTAAAGGATGTCGCCCTGGCGGGGATAGATGGAGAGCCAATTAACGACAAGACCTATCTCATGGAACGCATCGTTCAGCTCGCCGCCGGCCTCCCTGTGAGCTCCAGGAGCAGTGCCACGCTCACAAATGCCTTTCTCAACCAATTGTGGACCGACTTACAGCATCCTCCTCACTCGTATCTGGGGAAGGACTTCCTGTTCCGCCAAGCCGATGGCTCTAATAACAACATCATGTGGCCGAACGTGGGAGCGGCCGGGCAACCATACGCGCGTTCCGTGCAACCGAGACAGATGCAGCCTGTCGCTCGCCCTGATCCAGGAGTGGTCTTTGACGCGATCATGGCACGCAAACAGTTCACGCCACACCCGAGCAAGATTTCCAGTGTGCTGTTCTATCTCGCGTCTATTATCATTCACGACATCTTCCACACCAGTCATGAAGACTTTAGCATTTCCGAGACTTCCTCCTATCTGGATCTTGCTCCCCTGTACGGGAGTTCTGAAGACGAGCAGAAGGCCGTCCGGACGCTCCGTGATGGGAAGCTCAAGCCCGATTGCTTCTCGGACTCGCGCATCCTCGGCTTCCCTCCCGGGGTTGGCGTCCTGCTGATCATGTTTAATCGATTCCATAACCATGTAGTCGAGAATCTCGCCAAGATTGACGAAAACGGTCGGTTTTCACGCATTCGGAACCCTCCGGGAAGGCCACCGCCCGCCGACGCGGACGCCCTGTACGACGAAGCCCTTTTCCAAACCGGCCGGCTCGTCACAACGGGGTTGTACGTCAATATCATTTTGAAGGACTATGTCAGGACGATTCTCAACCTCAACCGGGTGGACAGCTTGTGGAACCTGGACCCGCGATCAGAGGAAGGAAAGGCACTGTTCGGCCACAAAATCCCCGAGGCCACGGGGAATTCTGTGTCGGCCGAGTTCAATCTGGTCTATCGATGGCATTCCTGCATCTCCCAACGGGATGAGCAGTGGACCCAAGATGCGTACAAGGCGCTCTTCGGGGAGCAGCAACATGCCACGTTGAGCGATTTCCTGATGGCCTTGCGGAAATGGGCCGCACAGCTGCCATCAGATCCTCAGAAGAGGCCATTTGCCAACCTGGAGAGAATTCCTGAGCTCGGGCAGAAGTACTCGGATGAGAGTCTGGCAGAGATCTGGACGGCGAGCGTCAAGGACGTGGCCGGACGTTTTGGTGCCAACCATGTCCCGGAAATTCTGCGTGATGTGGAGATCCTCGGGATCATCCAAGCTCGATCCTGGAATCTTGCCAGCTTGAACGAGTTTCGGTCGTACTTCAAGTTACAGCCATACAAGAAGTTCGAGGACATCAATCCTGACCCGGCGGTAGTCGAACAGCTCAGAAACCTCTACGGCGACCCAGATCACGTTGAGATTTATCCAGGCATTCTGGTCGAATCGACCAAAGAGCCCAAATTTCCGGGCAGCGGACTGTGCACAACCTTTACCATCTCGAGAGCGGTCTTGTCGGATGCGTGAGTGACTCTCTCCGTGATGTCGTATTGTTCTGACGTGCTTCTTTAGTGTGGCGCTCGTGCGTGGCGACCGATTCTACACCGTCGACTACACGCCCAACAATCTGACCAACTGGGGATTCAACGAGGTCGACTACGACCTGTCGGTCAACTATGGCTGCGTTCTGTACAAGCTCGTTCTCACCGCATTGCCAACTCAATACCGACAAAACTCAATATACGCCCATTATCCTTTGGTGATACCAGAAGAAAACCTCAAGATCTTGAACGATCTGAAAATCGCCGCCCAGTACGATTTTGATGATCCTGCACCGTTGCCGGTACCGGCGGTCGTCAAGACATATGCGTCTTGCAAAGCCGTTCTTGGAACGGATTCCGGTTTCGAAACAGCCTGGGATCCCGCCGGCCTCGGCCTTTCACCGATCCATCTTTCCGGGTCCGCAAAGTCGTCGCCTTCTCTCCTGGCTCGGAAGCTCCTGGACAACGAGGAATGGGGCGAGCATGCAAGGGCGTTGTACCAAAATGCCATTTCCGAGCTTATTCCTAACGCATCATATCCACTGGCTGGCGCTCGGCAGGTCGACATCGTCCGGGATGTTTTCAACGTTGTTCACGTCAAGCTCGTGGCCAGCCTGTTCTTTCTGCCTGTCAGGACCAAAGGAACTGACCGTGGAACCTACGACGGGCCGGAGCTGCTCGACTTATTGAACACCGTCTTTGCTTACACCGGGCCGAAGGAGGGACCGGCTCATCGATTCGCAAGCTCACACAAACGGCAAAAGGCCGTCCAACTTCTAGCCAAGCGAATTGAGGATGAAGTGGACGCCATATTGAAGAAGCCGTTCGTACCCGGCATCGTCAAGGCAATTCATAAACATCCGCTCGACCAGATCCGTATCTCCACACGAAAGGTGGTGGAAGAAATGGGCCGAGCAGGGGGCCTGTCGGCGAAAGAAATCGCGTTGACTCAAATCCTCCCGCTGGCGGCTACTCTGGTCATTCGACAGTCGCAGAGCTTCGCTGAATCTATCAACTATCTTCTCGGCAAAGGGCAGAAGCAACTCCAAGAGGTCAAGGAGTTGGCGGGCCACGACGCCCGGTCATTGGCGAACAAGCTCGAAAGTTACGCGCTTGAACTAAGCCGCATCACGGTCTCTTCGAACGTGGCCAGGAAAGCGGTCTCACCGACGACGATTGAGGATGGTGGGAAATCCATCCATGTCGTGGCAGGACAAGTGGTGGTGTGTGATCTGGTAGGTGATGATGTCTGTCCCTTTGATCTCTTCCATTCCGTGCTCGCTAACACCTCCTTCGTATACAGACCTCCGCCGCTCATGACGGCGCCGTCTTCTCACAGCCAGACGAGTTCGTCCTCGACCGAGACTTGAACAGATACACGTCCGGTGAGTTCGGTGATGAAATATCACTCGCGAACAAAATCACCAAGATCACCTTGCCCGCTGCACTAGAGGCCGTTATGGGGCTGCAAGGCTTGACGAAAGCACCAGGACTGCAAGGAGAGCTCAGGGCCATCAGCGGTGGCGACTCCACGGCATATCTCAACATTGAAGAGAGTAATTCTCTGTCATATCCCAGTTCGATGAAGGTCAACTGGCACGAGTAGGGTCATCTTATCCGGAACCGGCGCAGGGGCCTCTTTTTCTTGATGGATCACCCCAAATGAAGTTCATGGAGACTTCTCACCGTAGTAATGAAGCTGAAAGAAGAATGTGGCAAATATCGAGGGGGTCGTTTAATTGCTGTGGCCCTTCTGTACACTTGTGGAGGGCGAAGTTGAGCCGTGATCCCGTGGAGGAAATGACGTTACTCCCAAGATTTGGAGACTGTTGAAAGCCGCAAACGCGCCGCAGCCGCGAGGTTCTTCATCAAACTCAACTTTGCCGCATCTGCCTGGCGATATTACTTTTTAATCGACCACTTCTGTCATCTATCTTGTTCACCTCTCTCCGACATCTGCCTGTTGATTGGGGACGGAGTTCTGGTCGATCTGACTTCTCAACTGAGAGGTCCCTTGTCCTCGACTTGCGCATCGACATTTGCCTTCGCCAGGAGCTGTTGCAAGGCGCATTTTCCCAGCAGGCATTCAGCTCACCTCTTTCTAACGTTCCGGCAACCTTGACGATCCTTGACTTGACCTCTTCTTCTCTGACCCCCGCCCGTCCTGCATTCTCTGGTCTCATCACCGCTTGAAGCCACGTCTTCGCAAGGCTAGAACTCGACCCTCGACTCTGATGCAGCCTATGCTGCACGCCAGTGGGGTCTAGAGAATATGGGGAAGGTTACGAGGAAGCCGCAGGAAAAACATAAGCTGTCTCTTGTATGTATCGGCCTGTGGAATGGGGAAGACTCTGAACTGACGCTGACGTGACACAGTCTCCTGCCGTATCAGATCTCGTCAAGAAGGCGTCGACCGTTCCTCTTGCGGAACTTCCGCTCCTCTTCGATGGCTGGTCTCAGCGGTGGCCCTACCCACGTGGCGACTTGAACAACTGGATCGAGCCGCTCGATCGCTTCGACACGATCCTGCATGCCTTCATTACCAAATATGGACTTCACCACGGACCACAGACGGTTCCCTTTGGGAATTCGATCCTGCTGGAAGGAAGCCCTGGATATGACGAGAAGAGATTGAAAGAGTTGGGCTTCGGCCCTGAGGGAGACCGACAACTGATCGAGGCCATCCTGGTCTTCTCCAGATTGCTGGTGGAGAAATGTGCGAACCGAACGGTGTATAACAGTACGGATCGGCTGAACGATCTCCTGAACACGACCTCTCTATCCCTCTTGCACAGCACGCTACGACTCACCATTTTTCTCGCACAGCGCTACTCCGAACGCACCCGGCCGTCACATCAACTGGCGACCAAGTTCTACGACTACGACCATGATCGCCTCCAGAGACTCGCGGCTCCCATCGTCCAGCCTCATTCTGCATCTGGCAAACGTGCACCCCCGTCCCCGGTCAAGACGACAAAGTCAAAAGAGAAGTCGTCGTCATCGTCACAGCAGCCGACGAGATTACGGCGCGGTTCGACCGTGATAAACCCAAACGACTTTCGCTCTCTGTGCCGTGACATGGCCGCACCGAGTGGCCCCGGCAAATCGACAGCTGCACCTGATCGAGAATGGCAAGCGTGGGCCCATGTGAAGGTCGTGTGGTATCCCGAACCCTCCGCGTCCAAGGCCCACGCTGGCGATGCGTCGTCGTTGACGAGTTCGGACTCTCCCTCTACGCCGACGCCGTTCCGACGACCACATCAACAACCATCACCGGCGCTGAATCGACCCGATGCGGTAGACACCTCACATGTGATCGCAGGTCAGAAGGCCGCCGGTGGGAGTGAGGAGTCGGCCGGCTTGAAAGTGATTGAAGTTGCTCCGAATGACATCTCCGACGTTGCGAGCATCCACCATATTCTGCGAAGCGCCCCGGCTGACATGCCGTCAGATGCCCGTTACGAACTTCTGCACAAGCTTCGTACGGCATACGGCCTGGTTCATTCGGCGAGCTCGAGGAGAGAATTACTTGCCATCCGGCTTCTTGCCGTCACCAGCCTGGCCAATGTCTTCAGTGAAGCGGAACTGCCACAAAAGCTGTTCCCCCCGGTGGCAGGATCGCCGCCGTCGAAACCTCAGGAATTGATCCAGCAGATCGTCAGCCTGATTCAAGATACGAAGAAGGGCCACGCTCCGGTCTCCTTCTATCTCCAGACTCTGGGAATGGAAACGATGGGCGTTCTGGCGCGACACAAGGTCTTTGCATCCGACATCAACGCCGCGCTTGGTGCCAGTTCCAGTCACGGGCTGTTGGCTCGATTGACGGAGAAAGGCCTCGCCGACATTGCCAAGGATGGAGACAGTACCGACACGGTGGTGGGTGACGACTGGAGAGAAGCCATCTTCTCGATGCCGAGGGTGGTCATCGAAGCGGGCGGCCATCACGGTCGATCCAGTGAGGCGGTCATTGCTTCCAGCTTCATCACCACTTATCTCTCCGGCTTCAGTGTCACCACGGCCAAAGCTCTCCGAGTTCATCTTCGAATGCTGGACTTCATCAAGACCTTTTTCCATCACTTCAAAGATGGCTTGGCTACTCTGCTCGGAAGCCATACCTTTGAGGTCATCAGCAATTTGCTCGGTAATTTGACCCACGATGCTTGGACGCAACTGCAAGCTGGGAATGGCATTCCGTCGCGGTTCAAGACGCGGGCCACCGACTACGAGATCCCATACATGCACCAGCAAATCATCCGATCGATCATTGACATGATCAACGATATTAGCGGCCATCAAGGCGCCCAGGCCGATCGCGTTCTGAGGTCTCTCGTGGACTCGCCGGCTCTCCTCGGCGCTTTTCGCCTCATCACAGATCACTTGCAGGCCTTTGGCGCCCACACCTGGGGCGAGGTCGTCAAAGCCGTTTGTGGCTTTTTGCACAATGAACCCACCAGTTATACGATCATTTCCGAAGCCGGCATTATCCAGAGTCTTCTGGCCACCGTGACGGGCTCAAAGCCCCAGCCGGCGGACTCCAGCAGTGGCGGCGGTGGTGACGTCCGCAGGGGGCAGCCAAAGTCAATCTCGTCGGCTCCCCAGCATCAACCACAGGGCATCCCGCCGGCGGTCGACGCGGTCATCAATGTGTCGCAGGTTTTCGGCGCCATCTGTCTCACCAACGCCGGTTTCGACTTGTTTAACTCGTCTGGCGCGCTGGAGAAGTTCTTTGAGCTGTTTGAATCGCCTGCCCATGTCAAAGTGCTGAAAGACCCCAACACTCTGGCGCTTCTGGGCTCCACTTTTGACGAGCTCGTCAGACACCACCCCGACCTGCGTGCTTCCGTGCTGAGTGCGGCCACGGTCATGCTCGCTCGTGTCCGTCACATCGGCCGATCCCTCGCATGGCAGAATGGCGCCGGACCGAAGCTGTGGCTGACCAGGGAGGAAAATGAACTCCATGTGTGCGGTGGTGTGGAGCAGCTGTCCCTTGAAGTCATTCCTCCGCCCAGCCTGGGCCCTACGGGCCTTCCGCTGGCCCCGAAACCCATCGACCTGCCAAATGGAGACCAGCTGATTCTCATCGACCAACCACCGAGGGTGTCCGTCATTGATGGCGTCCCTTCCGATCAGGACCAGCATGGCTTGACCGTAGTTGACTATGTCCGACCCGCCATTGTCTTCTTCTTGAACTTTCTGGAGAATCAGTCGCTCTGCAGCAACTTCCTCGAACTTGGTGGAGGTGACATTCTTTTGGATTTCATCACCATCCCGAGCCTTCCAGTGGGAGAACAGGCGTTCGGGCCCACGGGCTTTTTCCATGATCTGGCCTCGATTATTCACATGATGGCCGAGGTGAAGCCGCACCTGGTCCTTCCCGTCTTGGCCGATCGTGCACGCTTCGCTTGCAACGAGTTGAAGCATTTTGTGGAATGTCAGCCGCGAGATGCAACCTGCTATTTCGCACCGGTTGTGGAGGTCCAAGGGAAACCCGAGGACGCCTCCACCCAGCCCTCCCACAACCTCTCTCCGGTGGAAGCGAACGGGACACGAGTTGTCAAAAGCTTGATGGCGATATATTGCTTGACGCAAGTTCTCGCCGAGGTTTTCAACTTGCCCCTTTACAACACGCGGTCGTCCCAGAACTTTCTCTTCGGTCAGGTCAATCTGGCAGACATCTTCGCCGAGGTGTGCAGGATGCTGGGCGGTATTTCAGCCGCTTGCTATCGAGAGGAGATCGCCTTGCAACGGGCCATTCCGAACAGTTGGCTCACCGCCACCAAGCCGGAGCACTTTTCCACTGGCGACGATGAAGTCGACAGAATCCTCAGCGTGTGGGACGGTCATTCGCGCTCGGGCGACGCTGGCCACCATGTCGAGGCGGAGAAGAACGAGAAGGCATCATCGTCCTCCACCACCTCGGAAAAGGACGGTTTGAGCAGAGACCGGCAGTCTCCTTCATTCAAGAATGTTCAAATTCTCCGCTACCTCTTGAACGAGACGCCGGCTTCTGTGACGGAATTTCTCTGTCGGCTCGGTCGCGGCATCGCGGGACGACGAAGACCGGAAACTTTCTCTAAACAGAAGACGGCCCTTGTAGCGGACGCACTGGCGGCGGCATACATTACGCAGTTGCAACCGTATTTCCTCAACTCCTCCGAAAATCACACTGCCAATGTAGTGGTCGACATGCCGGCACGTTTCTCCTACCTCGTCGTCGCGCTGGCCAATGTCCGCGGCAGCTTCTACGACGACCACCATGCTTCCGGGCCAAGACCGTCACGGCAAACCTTTGTGGTCGACGCCTTCAGAAGGGCCGGTGGCATCAAATGTCTGACCCGAATTGGTACAGAATTCTTCGATGAGCTGAAGTCGTGCAAAGTGGAGCATTCCATTTTTTCCGCCAACACCGGCCTCAAGATCTGCCTCGATATCCTCGACGAATTCACGAGCGCTCAGAGCATCGTGGAATCGGCACAATCGAGCAATCTCAAGAATCCCGATCCGACTCGGCCCTTCTACTTTGTGCCTGCCCAAGTCCTGCTTGAGCTGCGGATGGAAGCGCTGCCCTTGACTCGCCTGATCTGGGAAAGCGAGTACGCCGACCAAGCATCGAAAGATGTGGTGCAAAAGCTTGTCTCCATCCTCAGACATGTCTTGACGGGTGATCAGGAAGGCGAGGCCGTCCCAAGCGATAACCGACATCCCACCATTGCCCCCTTTGTGCCACGCAAGTTCACCATCGACGCACAGAAGGTGAACCTTCTCAAAGAGAGAGGATATGACGAAGAACTCGCCCGAGAAGCGTTGTATCGATGTAATTTACACACTCCCGGAATCACTACGGCCGAGGAGTATTGCAAAGCCCTTCTGGCCAACCCCCAACGTCGCCGCCTTCCCATTCCGAATACTGACGCAGACAGTCCGGCCAGCGCTCGGGAGACTCCTGGCACTTCCACCCCGCTGCCAACACTGACTTCTGCTGGTGCTGCGACATTTGGCGGTCTTCCCAGTGGTCCCATCGAGGCTGCGCTCGCCGAGGTGGTCAACAACGGTCCCGAGGACAATGAGATGGAGGACGCAACCGCCACCACTGCCACGAACGGCCAGTCCTCTGACCCCGGACGAAATACGTCTTCGGCAATGGACATCAGCAACATCCTCAACGAGAATGGTCACAGCACTCCCCCAGCCGGGCCATCCGACCGCTTAGAGCGACCTACACCTGTGCGGTACTCCGTTGAATCCATCAATGCTGAACGGAAGATGATTCGACTTGACCTTGCTGACCGCTGTAACAATGTGCTCAACAATCATCAGAGCCTCACCTTCGAACTCTCCGACCTCATTGTGAGCGCGACCAAGAAGTTGGACGAAGATTCGGCGAAGGAATACTGGAAGACCACCTTGGATTTGCTGGTCACCTCCTTGCTGTCGATGCAACCGGAGGAAGAAATGACCGAGTCACGCGGGAAAAAGATCGCTGCCGCCGCGCATCTGATTGCCCTGCTCATCCAAGACAACGACGTGTTCAAAGAAACTCTGGACACCTTCCGAGACTCATTTGAAGGACTCCTGCCATTCCTCCAGTTGCCTTCGAGCACGGGGCCCCACCCCGACGAATCATATCCTTGGGTGGCTCCCATGCTCCTCATCATTGAACGAATGCTCTCAAGAGATAGCGAGCCGGCGGAGGTCAAGTGGGACCCTCCCCCTGATCTGGAGTCGACTTCGGCCGCCATCCTGACGGACGTCTCCGTATTTGACATCAACAACAAGAGGCAGTTATTCGAAGTCGTTATCAATCTTCTCCCTCGAGTGGGCAAGGACAAGAGCATGGCGCTCTCTTTAGCTCGAGTTTTGGTCATTCTCACCCGGAATCGCGAGATGGCCTCCTTGCTGGCCGAGAGACGGAACCTTCAGAGACTGTTCGTCATGATCAAACAGTTGGCCAACGGCGTCAGCGGTCGCCTTCAAGGGGCATTCATGATCATCCTTCGGCACATTGTCGAAGATCAGGAGACGTTGAAACAAATCATGCGGAGCGAGATCATCGCCGCTTTAACTGGCCGCAATCCCGCACGTCCGCTCGATGTCACTTCGTATATCCGGGAATTGTATCACCTTGTGCTTCGCTCCCCCGAAACCTTCATCGAAGTCAGCAACGAAATGGTCAAGCTCGCAACGTGGCTCCCACACGCTACAGCCGTCAATCTTGTGCTCAAAGAGGCCCCCCAGTCGAACGAAGACGGGGAGGAGAAGGAGCAAGCAAGCTCCGACAACGCTGCCCCAGCCGAAATGCAGCCAGCCACCAGTGTCGAAGGTAGTGCGGAAGACAGGCAGGAGTCGGTGAGGGCCAAGAGTGCGGATATTAAACCACCTGTTGTGGAGCATCCAGATGGCGTCATCCACTTCATCTTGTCGGAATTACTGGCCTACAAAGATGTCGAGGATAAAGAGCCGTCGATTGAAGCCCCTCTGGCCGGGTCGAGACCAAATGAGACTGACATAGGCTCCTCGGGGACCCCGGGCAGCCGTCGGGCCAGTGAGACCACTCCCGAGCTGAGTCCGCTTCCGAAGCCAGACAAGGCCAGATTCAAGCCAGAGGATCATCCGATTTTTATTTATCGATGCTTTCTTCTCCAAACGCTGTCGGAACTCCTCTACTCCTACAATCGCACCAAGGTGGAATTTATCAACTTTTCTCGCAAAGCAGACCCCTTGGCCGTCACGCCCGCGAAACCACGATCTGGCATTCTCAACTATCTCCTCACGGCATTGGTGCCGTCTGGATACGTGGACAAGGACGACTCTTGGCAGTGCAAGAAGAAGGTGACCACTTCGGATTGGGCCATTCGCGTTTTGGTCGCCCTGTGCTCCAAGACCGGGGAAATGGGGCTGTCGGGACCGACACAACGATACTCGTCGCAACCGCAGGTCGACGATATCGACAACGAGCCTGATTTGGCATTTGTCCGCCGCTTCGTGCTTGAACATGCCATCAAGGCATTCAAGGACGGGGCATCTTCCACGGAGCCTCTTCAGTCCAAATACAGTCGGCTCCTCTGCCTGTCGGATATGTTCAATCGGCTCCTCACAAAGCCATCCGCTCCGGACGGATCGGCAGGCTCGCACAACACCTCGTATAAAGTTCTTGGTCGGATGATGTTTGAGAAGAATCTGATTTCTGTCCTGACCACCTCCCTGGCAGAAATCGACCTCTCTTACTCGGGGGCCAAAAGGGTCATCAAATTCATCCTGCGGCCTCTCCAAGAGTTGACAAATATGGCGTCACAATTGAGCTTGACGTCGCCTGACCTCATCAGTCCCGTCGTGGGCAATGTGTCGGATGACGTGATCTCATCGGCTTCCTCGGTCTCCGAGGTTGACAATGAGAGAGAAGAAACGCCAGATTTGTTCCGCAACTCTGCACTCGGCTTGCTTGGAAATGTGGATGATAGGTCTGACGATGAGTCGCCCGAAGAGGAGGAAGACGAGGAAATGTACGACGATGGTTACGTCGACGAGATGGAATACGACGACGGAATGGTCGTGGGTCCGAACGACGACGAAGCCGTCAGCGACGAAGAGGTTGACGACCGAGTGGCTCCAGAAGGTCCCATCGAGGGCCTGCCGGGAGATGTCCCCATGGACATTGAGTTTGTCGTGAACGATCCGCACATGGAAGTCGATACTGAAGAGGATGATGACGACGATGAAGACCAAGATGAGAGCGAAGACGATGATGATGACGAGGAAGAAGAAGATGAAGATGGCGAGGACTTCATGATTGAAGATGATGAAGGCGAGATTGATGGTGCCAACAACCACGACGAGAACGACAGTCTTGTGGGCGGGGGAGAGCACGGCCATGAAGATGAGGGTGAATGGGAAGACGAAGACGACGAAGAGGAAGACGATGAGGAGGATGGGAGCAGCGAAGATCAAGATGTGCATCGGGAAATTGCATTTGAAGGCGAAGACATATCGCTGCCACCAAATAATGGAACCGGCACACCAGCGGACCTCAACAACCTTTTGCGGGCCCTTGGTGACCATGACATGGACGGCTCTGTTGGTATTCCAACTCACGTCCCTGCCACCGAATCCCGTGGACCCGCTGGTGAAGACGACGAACAAGACGAGGACGAAGAGGACGAAGAAGAAGGCGACGAGATGGATGATGAGGACGAGGATGACGATGAAAACGGAGAAGATATGGAGTATGGTGATTTCACTTTCGACCAGTTCCTGGCCAGAGGTGACGATCTTCTCGGCCACGGTGAGCCATTGGGCTGGGATGACTTACCCTCTTTCATTCGTCGTCACCGTCAAGCCCGCGGGCCTGGCCCGATGACGAGTTTCTTGGGACGCCGCCTCGGTCCGGGGAATGAATTCCATCAACTGGCCCGCCCTGGCCGCGTTTCCCGGCACACGAGACCGGGCGGCGACGACGGGACCAACCCCTTGTTACAGCGACCCCAACTTGATCTTGGCCGCAATGCCCGCGTTGACGGGGTGACCCATCACATCGTCTTCCCGCCTGGGGCCGGCGAGTCGGGATTCCCCCCCGGCTTTCCGCCTCTGGGGGCCACCTTCCAGACCATTATACAAGAGGGGGATGAGATGGGCGGCCACGGAGCCATGCTCGATGCTATCCTCCAAGCACTTCACCGGGGCGAACGGGACTTTTTGCGTAACGGGCGTTTACAGTTCAGCATGACGGCACCGCTTTCCGAGATCAGGGAAGTCCTTCGCCCGTCCATGCCAGGCATGGGACACCGTCATCACGCACGCGAAGAGTCTCCCCGTGCTCCAAGCTTCACCCCGGCGCTGACGGTCACCCGGTGGCAAGAAGAAGTACGAATGCTCTTCGGAAATTCGTACTTGGAGAAGATCCAGCGAGTTCAGACGTTGCTGCTGTCTCTCCTTGTACCACCGGCCCAGAGAGAAGAAAAGATTCGCAGACAGAAACATGACGAAGACCGGGCAGAGCGGGAGGAAATGGAGAGATTGAAAGCTGAGGCGGAGCGTCGCAAGAAAGAAGAGGAAGAACGTGAAGCTGCGGCCAAAGCGGAGGAGGAGGAACGTGCACGAGCGGAAGCCGAGGCGACCGCCGCTGCAGCCGCCGCCCGTGGTCCAGCGGAACCTGTTGCTGGTGAGCACGGCCATGGTGATGACACCGAGCCCATGGAAGATGTTCAGACCGCAGAAGGGACGCAGGCAGCGCAAGCCTCGGCAGAGAATGTGACGTCGACGGGTGGTGAAACCGAGCCTGAATCGACTCCACGGGTTTTCACCACCATTCGAGGCCGTCCAATCGACATTACCGGGTTGGCCATTGACGTGGAATATCTCGAAGCCCTTCCCGAGGACCTTCGAGAAGAAGTGATCATGCAACAATATGCCACGCGGCGAGAGGAAGCACAACAAGAGGGCGGTGATGCCAACGCCGGCATCGATCCTGAATTTCTCAATGCCCTTCCGGAGGACATTCGGGAGGAGATCCGACAGCAAGAAGCCCATGCTCAGCGACGACGAGAACGCGAAGCCGCCCGCCGACAAGCAGCCGCGACCGGTGGCCCGCCCCAGGCGGAAGAGATGGACAATGACAACTTTCTCGCCACCCTCGATCCTGCTCTCCGCCGCGCCATCCTGGCCGAACAACCCCCGGAGATTTTGCAGCAACTTGACCCACGGCACGCTGCCGAAGGCCGAGCTCACGCCCGACGTCTCTTCCAGTACGCGGGCATTCCGGTTGATCGTGACGGCCGTGACGGTCGAGCGCGTCAAGAGGCGGCGGCAGCACGAGACAAGCGACAGGCCGTTCAGCTCGTTGACAAGGCCGGAGTGGCGACTCTGTTACGGCTCATGTTTCTGCCTCAGCATGGATCCTTGAAGTCGAATTTGAACTCGATCCTTCGCAGCGTGTGTGATAATCGGCACACTCGATTTGAGGTCATCAACATGCTCCTGGTTATCCTCAAAGAAGGTTCGACGGATGTGAACGCCGTGGAGAGAAGCCTGGCTAGCCTATCGTTAAGAGCCAAGGCCACTGCATCTCAGAAGACACCACAGCCCCTGAAGCGGACTCTTTCGATGCCATCCCCCAGTGGTGGCATCAGTGAAGACGTGACGCCGTTGGTCGTCGTCCAGCAATGCCTTTCTGCTCTGAAGAATCTGTCGCAGAATGGATATCATGTCAAAACGATCTTCCTGCGCGAGGTTGACGTCAGCACCAACTCGAGGAGCCGAAAAGGCAAGACCAAGGAGGGCAAGACCACCACCACCACCAAATATCCAATTAATGACTTGATTGGACTTTTGGATCGCCGGTTGATCATGGAGAATTCATCATCCCTTCAGTCCTTGTCTGAACTACTGCGAGCGGTCACCTCACCGCTGGCGATTCTACTACGGAAGGATAAGGAAAAACCGTCCGAGGTGGAAAAGTCTGGTGATGAGCGCGATGACAGGAGAAGGAGACAGGAGTCTCCGGCCGGAGACGACCACCAAACACAGTCCGATGCCGTGTCCAACGAAACGGCAGATCAGACCCAGGGTGACGAACATGACTTGAGCATGATGGAGGCTCCTCCTCCTCCTTCCGATGACCTCGCGATCGAAAATCGCGGGGTGGAACAGATATCAACCAGCGACAACCAAGCCGAACCGATCGCGGAAAGCTCTGGTCCGGCCCACGAGGAAGGCATGAACAACGACGACAACCCTGACGATGATGCAAAGACCCGAAAGGCCTTTGAGCCCCCCATTATCTCGGAACATAACTTGAAGCTGATCGTGAGCATTTTTGTTGCCCCCGAATGCAACAGCGAGACCTTCCACGCCACGCTAGAGACTTTATCAAACTTGTCTTATATCCCCGGTACCAGTGCCATTTTCAGCCGAGAACTGATCGACCACATCAAAAACCTCTCTCACTCGATTTGTGGCGACCTCGACGAACTATTGCCTCTCTTACGAGAAGCTCAGTCCAGCACGGACTTGCATGCCATATCTTCTTCGAAATTTTCCCACGGCGGGTCCGATCAAGTGAAACTCCTTCGAGTCCTGCAGGCACTGGACTATCTTTCCGCACCGAAGAAGGACAGTGAAGAAGCAGAGGAAAACGCGGCGGTCAAGAGCATTCTGACCTCCTCGTACGAGCATCTCTCTCTTGGGCCCTTGTGGAGCAAGCTGAGTGAGTGCCTCACGACCATCCGCGAAAAGGAGGACAACATCATCAGTTTCGCCAACATTCTCCTGCCATTGATCGAGTCCTTGCTGGTGGTGTGCAAGAATACGTCGTTGAAGGATGCGCCATTTGCGCGCCAAGTCAGAGAGCAAGCCGCCGCCAGTCCCGCCCCTGAAGGCATGAGCGATCTGGAAGAACTCTTCTTCAACTTTACGACCGAGCACCGCAAGATCTTGAACGACATTATCCGCCAGTCGCCGAAGCTGATGCAGGGTAATGGCAGCTTCAGCCTGTTGGTGAAGAATCCCAAGGTCCTGGACTTTGACAACAAGCGTGCTTACTTTACAAAACAAATTCACTCTCGTCTGCACCAGCAGCGACATGTGCAGCCTCCGTTGCAGTTGAACGTGCGACGCGACCAAGTCTTCTTGGACTCGTACAAAGCGTTGTATTTCAAGTCGGCCGAGGAGATGAAATACGGCAAGCTCAATATTCGCTTCAATGGTGAAGAAGGCGTCGACGCCGGTGGCGTCACCCGAGAATGGTTTCAAGTCCTCGCCCGTGGTATGTTCAATCCAGACTGGGCGCTGTGGCAGCCGGTAGCCGCCGACCGGACCACCTTCCATCCGAATCCTCTCAGCTGGATCAACGGAGAGCATCTTCTGTACTTCAAGTTTATTGGTCGAATCATTGGCAAGGCGCTGCACGAGGGTCGCGTCCTGGATTGCCATTTCAGTCGCGCAGTGTACAAGCGACTGTTGGGGAAAGAGCCCAACCTGAAGGACCTGGAATCGATGGATCTTGACTACTACAAAAGTCTCGTCTGGATTCTGGAGAACGACATCACCGACATCATCACAGAGGACTTTTCCGTCATCGAGGAACAGTTTGGCGAGGAGAAGGTCGTCGATCTCATTCCGAACGGACGCAACATCCCCGTCACCGAGGAAAACAAGCGGGAGTATGTCAACGCCCAGGTCCGCTATCGCCTGACCACCTCGGTCAAAGATCAGCTCGACAATTTCATCCGCGGTTTCCACGACATCATTCCGGCCGAGCTGGTGGCCATCTTCGACGAACAAGAGCTTGAGCTTCTCATCTCGGGCCTGCCCGAGATCGACGTCGATGACTGGCGAGCCAACACCGAGTACCACAATTACACCACCAACAGTCCTCAAGTCACGTGGTTCTGGCGGATCGTTC